>MDTG01310763.1_pt1 | contig 295078 bp, 263 predicted proteins | sample 811421 | NCBI WGS metagenome assembly MDTG01 (sample SAMN05326645, study PRJNA326480) | marine metagenome | isolation source: seawater | place: Pacific Ocean: South East | collected 2011
TGCATTAGTCACGCCCACATCACTGTTAGCCGGCGTGCCGCTTAAGGCGCCAGTTGCACTGTTAAACATTGCCCAGCTTGGCTTATTGGTGATGCTAAAAGTCAACGTCGTATCCGTATCCACATCGGCTGCGGTGGGTACAAAGTTGTAGGCAGTGTCTTGTGCCACAGTTGTCGCTGGTGAACCGCTAATCGTCGGTGCATCGTTAACATTCACAACAGTGATAATAAATGGTGAAGACCAAACTTGCTCGATACCATCACTGACGCGAATAAAAATTTCAAATGGGTAAACGCCGACATCACTTTGTTGCGGTGTACCAAATATACGACCGTTTGAGGTATCGACGGTTAACCAGCCTGGTAAATTTACCGCATCAAATGTCAGTGTTGCATCTGGATCAATGTCTGATGCAATAGGGGTATAATCATAAAACACACCTTGGTTGATAGTAAGCGGTGGCGTCACCGTAATAACAGGCGCATCATTTACAGCATTTACCGTGACAGTAGAAGCCGTATTGATGAGGCTGCTGTTAGAGCCGCCATTATTAGAGTCACCGCTGTCCAGTGCACGGACCAGGGTTATAATCCGATTTATGGTACCTGGATTTTCACTGGTGTTTCGATAGGTTATGCTGTCAATAACCGCAGGCATATCAGCCGGGTCAATGTCCTCCGCGCCGATATAGACCGTCGCCGTTGCACCAGCAAAGGTAACCTCGAAATGCAAAGGTTGGCCTGCACTTGAAATACCTAGCCGTTCAACCAGCGGCAAATCCTCGCCGTAGATATTCAGAACTTCATTGCTGCCATCCACAACATCGGCAATGCTCAGGTAAAAGCCTTCGATAGTCTGGCTGGACTCTACCGCGTTGCCACTGGCGCTGGAGAATACCGCAACCGCTGGCCCGTTTTCGGTATAGCTTGGGTTTAGCGCAGAGACAGTAAAGACCGGAGGGTCATTAACGTCAGTAATGCTAAGCACCGCAATGGCAGTTGCACTGGCACTTTCGTCATCGGTAAAGGTAACACTGATGCTGGCATTGCTGCCTGGCTCATCACTACTGGAGCTAAAGGTAAGTTGTTGTAATATTACCGCAACATCAGCACGGGTAGGCGTTTCGCCGTTGACGTTGGTGAAGCTCAGGCTAAGTTGGCCGGCAACACTGCTGTTAACACTGGCAATGCTCTGGCCGTTTTTCAGCAGGCTGGCACTAAACAAACTAATGCCATTGCCATCGTTAAAGCCAAATACATCTGTGGTTATTGCGCCACCCTGGCGCACCAGAGTTAGCGCTGCTCCGTTGTAATCACCCGCACCGCTATTACGTGCGTCTAAGTCGTCATCACTTACCGTGGCATTGCTGTCTATTAGTACGCCAACGTCACCTTCAACATAGTTAGCGCCGCCGTTAACATTGCTTAGTACAGGGGTAGCATTGCCCTCAACGGCACCAATATCGACAATGCCACTGATGCGCACACGGCCATTGGCATCCACTGGCAACGCCTCAGTAGTGTTAGTGTCATTGTCCAGGTCGTAAGTATCAACGGGAAGGTTGGCATTGATGCCAGCGGCAACTAAAGCACTGCCATTCAACGGACGGTGCGTAAGTACTTTACCTGCAGCATTAAAGGCAAGGTTACCCAGCAGCAGGTTATCGGTACCCTGGCCATTTAAACTGTTGCTATCACTGACAATATCGGCCACGCTGCCGAAATAGCTGTTAATGGCACTGGTAACAGGCCCACTGGTGTCTGCCAGCGTGCCGCCGGTCGCTATTGCCGAGCCGCTATTATCTGCTGTTGCACCGGTGCCTGCCGTATTACCAGCCACCACGGTATTAACAAAATTCACGCTGCTATTGGCCGACACACCACCGGTGGTGCCTGCGGCGGCATTACCTACAATGGTACTGTTGTAGAAGTTACCGGTTGCATTGTCTAAGCGCACTGCGCCGCCAGCAGAAAAATTGCCGATTGTCTTGTTACCGCTAAGTGTGCTGTTTACTGTATTTACCGTAGCGCCGTTCAACGCATAAATAGCACCACCTTGCGCACTCTCGCCCGACGTATAGTTACCCCTTAAGGTACTGTTAATCAGGTTCAACACGGTACCGTTGTCCGCCAGATAAATGGCGCCACCATGTGAGTCGGTATTATTGCCGCTCATTGCCGTATTGATCAGCGTCAGGCTTGCCCCCTGCACGGCATAAACTGCAGCACCGGATATCGCATTGTTGTTGCTGATTTCGGCGTTCTTTGTAGTTAAGCTGCTACCGGCGTCCATATAAATAGCACCACCAGAAACTGCAGAGCCGCCCGTTAGGGTCATCGACTCGATGGTGATGTTTGTAACATTGGCGTTCATGGTTAGCACGCGGCCATTGTTCCCGGCGGAAACGGTAACGTCTGTAGTACCGTTATCATCTACATCACCGTTAAGCGTCACACCTCTGTGCGCCATTACCAAAGCGGTGCCATTTAAGCTTATAGTACCGCCTTGGTTACCGGCGGTGCTGCTATCCAAATCGAAGGTAATGGTGTCGCCGCTACGCGCATAATGCAGCGCTTCACGCAGGCTTAAGCCGTCACCGTCGTTTTTGTCGGTATCAAAGTTGGTGTCTATTGTCGCATCCAGACCAGAGTCTAGTGCCGATGTTGCCAGTAAAGCACTAGCCGTAACTGACAGCGCAATGGTATCCGTATCGCTGTTGCTAAATTGATCGGTAGATACGACAGAAATGATAAAGTCACCGGCCGCATCTGGGGTATAAACCAGTGTGGCCAACACATCATTGACGTTTGATGCCAGGCCTGTAATCGACACACTACCGCTATTGTTGCCGGTAATTGTCATACAGGAAGCAGCACCCTCGTCGACATAAAAACTGCCGCTACTGACGCTCAGCACGGTGGTAAGTTCACTGGTTTCGGTTACGCTTATAAGGTTTGCGCCGATAAACGCCAGGGTTTCTACCGTACTAACCGTTACCGCCGTAGGTACATTGTTTACCGGGGCTGACAAATCTTTGTACAGATAATTTAGAACATTCCGGGTGTTTCCGGCAGTGTCTGTCAATGTAAAGCTAAGTTCAATTGCGCCGTCAGCCAGGCCCGATAGGTCTATGCCGGTAAATTGTTGCGCAGCTTCAGTAACCGCCAGATTAGACGCTGTTACGGCGGTTCCACCGCCACTACTGCTAATGCTATAGCTTGCAGTCGTGCCAATTTCTGCACCATTAACCGTTACACTCAGCGCTGTCTGGTTCTCGGTGGTTACCTGATTTTGGTCAAAGGCGGCATAACTAATCGCGGGTACAGTGGTGTCAATGTTGATACTAAGGGCACCGGACGCAGCCGATGTATTTCCTGCGGTGTCAGCAGCTTGCGCAGTGATATTGTGGTTACCCGCCGTTACGCCGCTGCCGGTAAATGACCAGTTACCTGAGCCATCGGCGACAGTATTACCCAGGCTGCCATCAATCGAAGACGTTATTGTCACCGTGCTATTTGGCTCTGCGGTACCCGCAAAGGTAGGAGTGGTGTCAAAAGTGATATTGTCGGTGCTGGATGCGCCGGTATCAGAGCCTGTTGTAAGATCAGGTACTGATGGCACATCAGGTGCCACGGCATCAACCAATACTGCGGTAGTGGCCCCTACACTATTTAAGGTTAAGGTCGCGTCATTGTTTCCAGCATCCCGTAACGTGCCGCCATTGGCAGACAAGGTGCCAATGCTTATACCATCGGTGTCGTTATCACCCGTTTGTACAGTATAGCGGAACAATAAGGCACTGCTGCCTGAGCCACTTGCATAGCTCGCTTGTCGAGTGGTTGCACCCACGGTAATGGCCAATTGCGGTGTACCACCTGCTGTGTTGACCGTGACGCTTTCATCAAAGTTCACCGCAAAATCCAGGTTTTGCCCACTGACGTAAGTGGCATTGGCGGGTACGGTAACAGAAGCCACAGTGGGTACTGAGGCATCAACTAATACCGAGGTGGTTGCCCCTACGCTATTTAAGGTTAGGGTGGCATTGTTACCTGTTGTATCGCTTAAGGTGCCGCCATTGGCAGACAAGGTGCCGATACTAATACCATCGCTGTCGTTATCACCAGCTTGAACGGTATAGCTAAACAGTATCGCGGAGGACCCACTGCCGCTAATGTAGCTTGCCTGGCGGGTTGTTGCGCCCACGGCAATGGCCAATTGCGGCGTGCCGCCACCGGTGTTTACTGTGACGTTTTCGCTAAAGTTAATGCTGAAGTCTAAATTCTGCCCACTAACATAAGTGCCATTAGCAGGTACGTTGACCGAAGATACAATTGGCGCTACCGCATCCACTAACACGGATGCTGTCGAACCTACTGAGTTCAATGTCAAATTAGCATTATTACCAGCCGCATCTCTTAGCATGCCACCATTGCTGGCTAAGGTGCCGATAGCTATACCGTCGCTGTCAGCGTCACCACTTTGCACGGTATAACGGAACAATAAGGCACTACTGCCTGAGCCACTGACATAGCTCGCCTGGCGTGTGGTAGCCCCTACCGTCAGGCTTAGTTGTGGCGTGTCGCCGCCGGTGTTTACCGTGACGTTTTCGCCAAAGCTAATGGTGAAATCCAGGTTTTGCCCACTAACGTAAGTTGCGTTGGCCGGTACGGTAACGGAAGCCACATTAGGTGCCGTGGTATCTATGGCGTAATTGCCAGAATCCGTAGTGCCGCTGCCTGCATTGCCTGCTGTATCAACAATACCAGTATTATCCAGCGTAATCACATTGCTGGCATCGGTGACACCAGCGGATGGCGTTAACGTCGCAGTCCAGGTAATGCCACCATCGCTAGAGCTCAACCCGCTTGTTGCGCCGTTAGCGGTGGTGAGATCGGCGATAGTAAAACCAGTAACGGCCTCACTAAAGGTAAAGGTAACCAGCGAGGTTTCGCCTGCTGCAAGCGCGGTATCTGACACGACTATGCTAGCGGTTGGCCGCGCAGTATCAATAGCATAATTATTGGAATCGGTGGTGCCACTACCGGCATTGCCGGCGGCATCAGCAACGCCGGTGTTATCCAGCGTAATCACATTGCTGGCATCGGTAACGTTGGCGGTGGGCGTTAACGTCGCAGTCCAGGTAATGCCACCATCGCTGGAGCTCAACCCGCTTGTTGCGCCGTTAGCGGTGGTGAGATCGGCGGTGGTAAAGCCGGTTACCGCTTCACTGAATGTGAACGTAACCAGCGACGTTTCGCCCATGCTTAATGCCGTATCGGAAACCACAATGGACGCCGTTGGACGGACGGTATCGATGGCGTAATTATTTGAGTTCGTGGAGCCTGTGCCTGCATTGCCTGCTAGATCAGTAACTCCGGTATTATTCAGCGTAATCACATTGGTAGTATCGGTAACGCCGCCAGTTGGCGTCAGGGTTGCTGTCCAGGTAATGCCGCCATTGACGCTGCTGACTGCACTTAGTGCGCCATTGGCAATAGTTAAATCGGCGTTGGTAAAACCAACAACGGTTTCACTGAATGTGATCGTCACCAGCGAGCTTTCACCCACTCTTAATGCGGTATCGGCGACTACAATAGAAGAGGTTGGCGGTGTGGTGTCAGGTGCAACAATGTTTTCTAATACTATGTCATCTAACCCAGCTTTAAATGGGACATTGGCTGTTATGGTAATAACAGAGGTATTGGCTGCCAAGGCCGACAGATTAACAGGTTGGCTAGTTCCGAATCCTAAAGATGAGGTTGAAACACTGCCACTGATGTTACTGGTAAACGTAAAAGTAGCAGTACCATATGTCCAGTTAGTGATATGTAAACTAGCCGGATCAAATGTTTGACTTCCCGTAAAGCTTAAAGTAACGGAGGTTTCAGTGCCCATACCGCCGTCATAACCCAAGTAGGCATATTCACGAAACGCTGCATTAGCATCAACACCTCGAGTTGCACCATTAACGACTAGAGAGAAGTTTGTGCTGGGACCCGATTCATTGACAATAACATCATCAGCGCTTGTTGTTCCGCCCTGGTTTGTTACATCTGAAACGGTAAAGTTGAACGTTTCTAAAACACTAGTGAAGTCTTTTAGTGCTATTGACTGTTCCAGTGGGGAGGCGTTGATGTCGCCCTTATGAATTTCTAAATCCCAGTCACCGCCCAAAGCGGCATTGCCGGTAAGGTTATTCGAGGCCGCTATATCTACATGGGTATTGTTTTTTAGAATATCAATAAACTGTTCACCGTCAGCACCTTGCGCTAATTCGCAGCCGTAAAACAGTAAATCGCCGCCTTTACGCAATGCTTTATTTAGCACGCTAAAAGTGTCGGGGTGCTGCATTAAGCTGTTTGCATCAACATGGCTGCCACCTAGCGACAGCGCACCGGCGCTAGCATGGGAAAATATACGCACTGTTGCCAAATTAGCATAAGGTGCCAGTGCCTGTTTCAGCTGTGCTAACCCAGAGCTTGTGCCTTCCAGTTCTACCCACGCCACCCCTGGTTTTATTGCCCGGCGCAAGATAGCTTTATCCGCGGCATTCAGTGCTGCATCCACAATAAACAGCTCGTTTACGGGCATAGCCTGCTGCAGTTCAAGCTGCATATCGGCGGTGTCTGCTTGGGTATTGGTAGCAGAAAGTGGCTGTTTATGGCTAGTACCGCTAGAGAGTATGCCGTTTGCAGAAGGCGCTGCTGCACTCAGGTAGCTGCGCTGGTAACTGCCCATGGGTTGTGCAGCATAGCCGGCAATGGGCAGCAAAACAGATGACAAGCTAGTGAGTAAAAAATTCTTCATAGTGATGATGTTTCCGTGTCTGCGCTAGCGAGCTTAGTGGTTTTTTTGCCAGCTATAATGTTGGCGGCAGTGCCGGCCTGATCTTGCCAGAAATCCATATCCTGATATTTCACAAATAAATCGGGCGGTAAAATGCTGCGGCGTTGTTTAAAATCAACTTTTTTTCTCACCGTATGCAGCCCTTTAACGCCTAACTTTTGGTCAAATTCGCTTTCTTCGTAATCTACCTGTTCAAAGTCGTGTTTAAACGGTGTTTCGCCAAGAAATTGATAAATGAGTTCCAGCGTCCGCACAGGGTGCTGACACAGCAGGTCGTAATCTACCAACAGTAATCTATCGGAGTATTCGCCGTAATAGGCTTCTTTTAATGCTGTCCAGGCAGCACCTACCGCACCACCGGCATTAATTAATGACTCACAACGGCTATAAACCGTTTGCCGATTGGCGGCATTAAACATGCGGCTGTAGTCAAAGGGGTTTTTGCGATATATAACTTCAAAGCTGTCCATAATCCAGGCCGGATTCCGTACGCAGCAAATCACTTTAAAATCGTCAACCAGCTCTACTAGCTGATGCAGCCTGGCTGTCCAGTTGCGACTGGTGTCAAAAATAACCGGTTGCGGTTTATCGGCGTAATAGGCATCGAATAAGGCGCGACAAATGCGCTTACGTTTTGCTTCGTCAAAAAAGGAGTAAGACTCGCTGGCAGCGCCCATTTGCTCGAGTGCACCATTAACTAATCCTACTACCGGGCTTGTCATAGAGGCATGAAAGCGCGGGTTTTGGCGAAGAATACCGGCGAGAAGGGTTGAACCAGAACGGGGTAAACCAGAAATAAAATGAAATTTTTGCGGCATGGGCAGCTCAATAAGCTCAACAGTGCACATTTCAACCGCAATTGTTAACAACGTCAAGCACTATTCAGTTTATATTCAGCTTAATTTTGGGGAAGTGAACTTTTCAAAGCCACGTAAGTAACGTGGCATTGATATAAGTACTGTATAAATACCGACAGGGCGGTATCTGCTCTATCCTTGATTAACTGCGGGGCGAGCGACGGCCGTCACGGTGCTCTGTTTTTGGCTTTTTCGGCCGGTAAGGTTTGCTGTTTGGGTTACTGTCAGCCAATTGCTGCACCGGCTCAAACCCGGCTACCACCTGCCGTGGAATTTGCTGTTTGGTTAAACGCTCAATGCCGGCCAGTTCTTTTGATTCATCAGCACATACTAACGATATTGCCTGACCCGATTTACCAGCACGGCCGGTGTGGCCAATACGGTGCACGTAATCTTCAGCAACATGCGGTAAATCAAAATTGACCACTTGCGGCAGCATATCGATGTCCAGGCCCCGGGCGGCGATATCGGTCGCCACCAGCACGCGGATAGTGCCGGCTTTAAACTCGGCCAGTGCTTTGGTGCGGGCGTTCTGGCTTTTATTACCATGAATAGCCAAAGCGCTGATGCCGGCTTTTTCCAGCTGTAAACTCAGTTTATTGGCACCGTGCTTGGTACGGGTAAATACCAGTACCTGCTGCCAGTTATGTTGTTTGGCCAGCGCAATTAACGCGGCGGATTTCTGGTTTTTATCTACCGGATAGACCCACTGCTCTATTTTTTCAACGGTGCTGTTAGGTGGTGTTACCGTGACTTCTACAGGGTTGTGCAACAAGCCTTTAGCCAGGGTACGGATTTCGTTGGAAAAGGTAGCCGAGAACAACAAGTTCTGCCGTTTGGCCGGTAACAGTGCCAGAATTTTTTTAATGTCGCGGATAAAGCCCATATCCAGCATGCGGTCGGCTTCATCCAGCACCAATACTTCTAACTGGGTAAAACGCATGGCGTTTTGCTGATATAAGTCCAGTAACCGGCCTGGCGTGGCGATCAGAATGTCCACGCCTTTGCGCAGAGCCATCAGCTGTGGGTTAATGCTAACGCCACCAAATACTACGGCTGAGCGCAGTGGCAGGTATTTACCATACACTTTTACACTTTCGGCAATTTGCGCTGCCAGTTCACGGGTGGGCGTTAAAATAAGCGCCCGTACCTGGTTGGCCTGCACTTTGCGGCCCTGGCTACTGCCCTCGCTTAACATGTGTAATAGCGGCAGGGTGAAGCCTGCGGTTTTGCCGGTGCCGGTCTGGGCCGCGGCCATTAAGTCCTTGCCTGATAATACGGCCGGAATAGCGTGCTGTTGAATGGGTGACGGTGAGGTGTAGCCTTTGTCGCTAATGGCTTTTAGAATATCGTTCGACAGGTTTAAATCGGTAAATTGCATGCGTTATCCCGCAATAAAGGCTGCGAGAAAAATCTGCCGCAGCTGCAGTGGCCCTCGTTTTGAAGGGCGTGCAGCTTACAGGATCTGTGCGCTATTAGCCAATAGTGATGCTGGCAACAGCGAAATCCGGGCTAAAATAGCGTATAAATAAACCCTGCTAAGGCCGATTGCTGGCTTACCACCACCAGCGCGCCCAGTAAGGCCAGCACCCGAACAACCGGTAACAACCATATTTTTTTACGAACCCGCAAAAAAGCCCATAAATCAGTTAAAAATTCCTGCATTAAAATGGATCCTCTAAATCTTTCGCGGTTGGTACCTTATCGGGCGCTAACCAGTAGCTGTCACCAGTGGGTTTATGCTGGTATTGCAACTTACTGAAGAGCCGCAGCACCAGGCCAAGCGGCAATAACATCACATAAAAAACCAGGCCCAGCAGCAACCGTGTGTTTATCCAGGCCATCACTGCGGCAAATGCCATCCACCCGCGGTACGGATAATACAGTCCGGTTGGCCAGCACCACGCCATGATTAGCAGCATGGCCGACAACACCAGCGGCCATAGGGGCAGTGTCGCCACGCTAAAATAACCAAATAACCAGGGCAGCAACAGCGAAAACACTAACGGCAGGGCAATAGCCATTTGCCAGCCAAAAGTACGTAAGCCGCTACGGTCGGTTTTTAGCAGTAACTGCATAATGCATCCTTAGTGGGCAACGGGTTAATCATTTGCAAAACTGCGCAATCTGGCTGCCGCCAATTGTGCCGGATCCTGCTCAGCCTTACTGAGCACACAGTTGCCCAGCACCAGATAATCCATGTCCGTTGCCAGAAAGCCCTTTAACGCTTCAGCCGGACTACACACCGGTGGCTCGCCCCGGACATTAAACGAGGTATTAATCAGTATTGGCGTCCCCGTCAATTCGTGAAAGGTTTGCAGTAAGTGATGAAACCGCGGATTAGCCGATTTGCTCACCGTTTGCACCCTGGCACTGTAATCAATATGCGTTATCGCCGGCAGGCTTGAGCGCTGCTCTGCCAGTTTAGCTAAACCCCGGGTTTCTGGCGGCAGACTGATACATAATTCGGGGTTCACCTTCGCCACCAGCAACATATAGGGGCTTTGTGAACTGAGATCAAAATCCTCGCTGGCGTGTTCAGTTAATACGGCCGGGGCAAATGGCCGGAACGATTCACGTTGTTTAATTTTTAAATTAAGAATGCTTTGCATGGCAGCACTTCTGGCGTCGCCCAGAATAGAACGGTTACCCAGAGCCCGGGGACCAAATTCCATCCGCCCCTGAAACCAGCCCACCACCTGGCCGGCAGCCAGTAAACCGGCGGTGGTGTGATATAACATGTTATCGCTTAATTGCTGGTAAGGGATCTGCTGCTTGTCCAGTAAGCTGCATATTTCATCATCACTGTAAGCCGGCCCTAAATAGCTACCCTGCATCTGATCGTGCTGCTCATCTGCCGCTCTGGGTTGCTGAAAATACTGATGCCAGACCAGCATGGCCGCCCCTATGGCACCGCCGGCGTCCCCCGCTGCTGGCTGTACCCAAAGTTCCTTAAACGGGCCTTCCCGCAACAGGCGGCCATTAGCGACACAATTAAGGGCCACGCCGCCAGCCAGACATAACTTACTGGCCCCGGTCAGCTTATGAGCATGGCGGGCAATTTTCAGTACAATTTCTTCGGTAACCTGCTGCACCGAGCAGGCTAAATCCAGATACAACTGGCTGGGCGTCGCATCCGGAGCTAACGGCGGCATGCCAAATAACTGTTCGAACTTGCGGTTTACCATCCTTGAACCCGCCGGATAGCTAAAATAGGCCATATTAAGCGCAAAGCTGCCGTCAGATTTAACGCTAACCAGTTCGCGATAAATGGTCTGAACAAAGCGCGGCTCGCCATACGGCGCCAGCCCCATCAGCTTATATTCACCCGAATTCACTTTAAAACCGCAATAATAGGTAAAAGCAGAATAGAGTAAACCCAGCGAATGTGGGAACTGCAGTTCAAACAAGGGTGTCAGGGTATTATCTTTACCCTGCCATATTGTTGAAGTAGCCCATTCGCCGACGCCATCGAGACAGATTACAGCAGCCTCCTGATAAGGGCTGGGATAAAACGCTGAGGCGGCATGCGCCTGATGATGCTGACTAAACAATAACTGCGGCAACGCCTTTTTTTTATCCAGCCCTGCCAGGGTGCGAAGCTCGCGGCGCAGCACGGTTTTTAAATACAATTTTTCTTTCAGCCATACCGGCATGGCACTAAGAAAAGAGCGAAAACCCCGCGGTACATGGGCCAGATAGGTTTCCAGCAAACGCTCGAACTTTAACAGCGGTTTATCGTAAAACACCACGGTGCTTAAATCAGTCACCGCAATGCCGGCTTCAGTTAAACAATAACTTATGGCATCGACAGGAAACGCCGCGTCGTGTTTTATCCGGCTGAAACGCTCCTGCTGCGCCGCGGCCACAATAACCCCGTCGGCCAGCAAACAGGCGGCGCTGTCATGATAAAAACAGGAAATACCCAGAATATATTGCATAAGCCGGCTACTGCCGCACCATCCATTATAAAACCCTTATCTAAAGTAACCTTAATTGACAACGGGCGGTAGTTCAAATGCGCCAAAACTTGCTGCCCCCGAAAACATCGGGTACCGTCATGGTTATTCTGCCGTTTATACCGAATATCATGCCGACTACTCTTGCTTCAGCAGCCACCGTAACCCGCCGCAGTAACGTGCTGTTTTACAGTATCGCGTTGGCGATCCCACTGCTGCTGATCCTGGCAGCAGAATTACTGCTGCGCCAGAGCAGCCTGTACCAGCGTTATCCGTTAACCGTGCCGGTGGCGACGATGCCAGGTTACCTGCAAGCCAACCCGGCGTTGATTAACCGCTACTTTGCTACGCCGGAGCTGGCGCCGCAGGTTAGCCCCGATACCCAGTATTTTCTCTCTGACAAACCCGCTGGCCTGCAGCGGATCATTTTTATTGGTGGTTCTTCGGCCGCAGGCTTTCCCTACGGCCGCTGGGGCGCGCCGGCGGCCATGTTGCAACAGCGCTTAAAAAGGTTGTACCCGGAGCAACATATTGAAGTAATCAATCTGGCGATGGCGGCGATAAACTCCTACACCCTGCTCGATATCAGCGACGAAGTCATTGCTCTTAAGCCCGATCTGGTGCTGGTATATGCCGGTCATAATGAGTTTTTAGGGGTATTGGGCGTGGGCTCTGCCTTTGCCGGTGAGTATAGCCACGGCACTAAACTGCTGTATTTAACGCTGCGAAAGCTGGCGTTGTTTCAGGCATTGCAGCGTCTTAGTGCCTGGCTAAGTGCGCCCCCAGCCTTTACGGCAGAGCGAACCATGATGGCGCAAATTGCCCGTCATACTGAAATAGCGAAAGACAGCGCCTTGTTTAATGCCGGCATTAACCAGTTCAGCGCCAATATGCGCCTGCTCCTAAGCCAGTATCAGACAGCTGGCATTCCGGTACTGCTCAGTACTATTGCCAGTAACGAAGCCGATCAGCCGCCTTTTGTCTCAGCCAAGCCGGCTCATCCAGATCCGACAATCCAGCAATTGCAGCAGGCCCTGATTACCGAACCCCATATTGCCAGCTGGCACTTTCAGTTGGCGGGGCTGTATCGGCAACAAGGCGATACACAGCAGGCCCTGATCCATTATCAGTTGGCACGCGAGCATGATTTACTGCGCTTTAGGGCGCCACAGGCCATTAACGCCACGCTAGCCAGGCTCAGTAGCGATTTTAAGCTGCCGCTGGTTGATGGGGAGGCCATGCTACGCCAGCAAAGCGCTGATAGCATTATTGGTAAACCATTGATGCTGGAGCATTTGCACCCCAATCAGCTGGGCTATTTCTGGCTGGCTGAAGCGTTTTTACCAGCGGTGCAGCAGCAACTTGGCCTTAACACTACCGACAACATCGTTACCCCGTCCCAGGCGCTGGCCGATATGCCCTTAACAGAAGTAGACCTGGCCCTGGCACAGTTTAAGGTGCGCCAGCTGACCGCTGATTATCCGTTTGTCTCTTCGCGGCAACCGGTCAACTTTGCGCCAAGTAGCAACCCCTTTATTGCGCTGGCACGCGAGCGCAGCAATGGCTTAAGCTGGCTTGAGGCCAGCCAGCGTTTAGTGACCTTGTATCAGCAGCAAGGCCGGATTAGCGATGCCGCCAAAGTTGCGGCGTTATTATCTGATGCGTTGCCTACCGAGAGTCATATGGCTTTTGTGGCAGGACAACTGTATTTCGATAGCCAGCAATTCGCGCTGGCCGGTTATTATCAGCGTAAAGCCGTTACCAGTGCGCCGGACAATATCAACTACCGCTTAATGCTGGCCCGCACTTACTACTACCAGCAACAGCTGGCACGGGCCTTAACTGAAGTTGAACACATATTAAGGCGGGAGCCAGGCCACCCCGTGGCGCAGCGCCAGCAACAGCAATTACGTCAACAACTGACAGCAGGAGACTAAGCCGGATGCGAATTTGGATATTTCGGGCCATTGCCCTGGCATTACCGCTGCTGGTTGTCGTACTGGCAGAACTGGCGTTACGGGCAACCGGCGCTGGTGATAACTGGCCTTTGTTTAAACCAAACCCGGCCAATCCGGCTTATCTGGTAACTGAAACCGATATTGTTAAACGTTATTTTGCCAATAATACTCAGCTGCCAACCGTTAAAATGGAACCGGGGTTTCTGCTGGCAGACCAGCCTGATAACGCCATCAGGCTGGTGGTGCAAGGTGGCTCTACCGCGGCGGGTTATCCTTATGGCGGCGGAGCCTCGCTGGCTACCATGCTGGAGCAGCGGTTAAGTCGCACCTTTCCCGGACAACGGGTCGAGGTGGTGAATACTGCGCTCGCAGCCGTTAACAGTTACACCTTGCTGGATCTGGCTGATGAAATTATTGCCATTAAACCGGATGCCGTACTCATTTATTCCGGCCACAACGAATATCTGGGGTTACTCGGTGTGGGTTCGCACTATCTGGCCAGCCAAAGCCCTGCCGCTACCCGGCTGATTATCAGCTTGCGTAAATTACATAGTTTTCAGTTAATGGAGCAGTTGTATCAGCAGCTGAACCAGCCGCTGCAGGGCGCCGATGAAAGCAGCCGCACTTTTATGGCCCGGGTAGCACGCGAGAAAAATATTGTTTTAGATTCAGCCCAGTACCAGGCCGGGCTTCAGCAGTTTGATGCCAATATCAGCCGGTTGCTGGCTAAGTATCAGCGCGCTGGCATACCGGTGTATATCAGCACGCTGGTCAGTAATGTAGCCGACCAACCACCGTTTAACAGCAAACCGATCCCGGCAATGGCAGCACCACTGCTGCAACAATTGGCAAAGGCCAATACCGAGACGGGTGCAGCAAACAGCACCGATGCCGCTTTGCTTGCCACGCTCACCTTACAGGCAGCTGCCGAGCACTCAGCCGATTTTCACTATCAACTGGGTCAACATTACCAGCGGTGTGGTCAGCCTGAGCAAGCGAAATCACAGTTTCTGCTGGCCAAAGATCACGATTTACTGCGTTTTCGGGCACCCGAAGCCATTAACCAGAAAATTCGCGAGCTGGCAAGCCGCTACAATGCGACTCTGGTTGACAGCGAAGCGGCGTTTATCGCTAACTCGCCAGCGGGCCTGTTAGGAAACAACCTGCTGCTGGAGCATTTGCATCCTAACGTGCAGGGTTATTTTTTGCTGGCAGACAGTTTTTATAAAGCGCTGGGGCGCAATCAGGCACTGGGCAGTTGGCAGAAGCCGGTCCCCCCAGAAATTGCCTGGCAGGAGCGACCCATTACCCCAGCCGAAGAGTACGCGGGCTATTTACGTATTTTACAGCTTAAAGCCGATTATCCGTTTAGCCCGGAGCCGCAACAGGTGCAGTTCCCGCCTGCACAAACGGTGCAGCAGCAGTGGGGACAGGCGTATGTAGAGGGCAACCTGGACTGGTTAAGCCTGCAAAACCGCAATGCGCAGTATTATCACCAACAGGGCGATGGCGATATGTTGCTAAAAATCTTAAAAATAATTGCTGATGCGCTGCCACATGACGCTAATGCCAATTTGCAGGCGGCGCAAATACTGCTAAAAGCCGGTAGGACTGGCGAAGCAAAGGGCTATTTACAGCGTGCGTTATTAACCCCTGCACCGGTTACTGAGCCGCAGCAGGCCACCAGGCAACAGGCAAGGCAGCTGCTCAGCACTTTGGCACACTAAAGCAGGGCACACTAACAATTTAGCAGCAGGGCGCACTGACAGCTTAGTCTGCCCCTAAAGCCAGTTACTGACTGTCATCGCCGGCCTCAGCCTTGTTTGCTGCTGCCATGGCCACGCACTCAAAGCCATAGCCCCGCAGTTTATCGGCAAAGCTCGCAGCCTGCTGCTGACAATAGCCCGCTTCGTTACTGGCTTGCCACAGCACAGCGGTCGTCCCCTCTTTGGTGTATTGCACTTCACAGGGCAGCTCGCCACCCTCTGGGTAGTTCACCTCAATAACCCGTACTGCCTCACCCAGTTGGCAATGCATACTTTGCCCTTGCTCCTGCGCCAGCAACTGCTGGCTACTTAATAACAGTACCGATCCAACAATACTCACTAACACCTGCTTCATTCAGCGTCTCCTTTTACAGTAAAACCTGCATTAGTATAGACCAGCTTTCTTAAGCGGTTGGCGCTACGCAGCGTTTCGTTTTACTAACAGACATAAAAAAAGCTGCAGACCGGCTGCAGCTTTTTATCATTCTTAACGGCTTATTGCTTGGTCACCGTTAGCTCTGGTGTTTCGGTTAACGTGGCATCTAACAAGAAGTTATATACCGCGTTTTCGGCAAAGTTCATATTCAGGTTGTCATTACTGCCCTGAATACGCAGTGGTGTGCCCTCGGTTACTGTGGCACCAGCTGGGCCTGCGCCCATATTTACTGTGGCCCAGTCGCTGGAGGCTACTTTAAACTCGTAGCTGCCTGCCGTAATGCTGATATCCACGCTGTACAGGTTGGCGCCAAGATACTCAAAGGCATCGGCCTCGCCCCAGCCGTTCATACCACCTCGCAGGAACACAGTAGTGGAACCGTACGGTACATACTCGCTTACCGTCAGAGTAGGCGCCGCAGCATTTACCGCGTTTAGGGTAAACACATAAGCAGAAGTACCTGGTATGTCTATCCGCAGGTTGTCATTACTTGGTTCAATAACAATAGGCGTATCAACCACAACCTGGTTACCCGCAGCCCCTGCACCCAGATTTACTGCAGACCAGTCAGCTGATGCAACTTTAAACTCATAGCTACCTGCGTCGATATTCAATGTTGCGCTGTAAATACCCGCACCAGCATAGTTAAAGGCATCATCCTCACCCCAGCCATTCATACCGCCGCGAACAAACACGGTTGTCGCCTGGTATGGCGGAATATCCGGCGCACCTAAGGTAGCATCGGCCGCTAAGCCAGGGCCTTGCTCACCCTGCTGGGCTTTGACAAATACCGCCATGCTATAGGCTGGCACGGTAAAGGTGCCTTCATCAGTACCGGCAGTAAAGCTGGCCATGGTTACCATGCTATCAGCAGACGCTTGTTGCAGCGGATGTAAGTCAAAACCAGCGGCAGTAGGCACGGTATGTGACTGCTCCTGCGCCGTGCCGTTAATCATTACCACTAACGCATCGTGCATCGGGTCCAAATCGGTCAGGCCGCTGCCATCGTCAATCGACATGACAATCACACCCTGGGTCTGGTTGCTGCCAATATTATGAAAGCCCACCCGGTCGATGACATCCTGGCCGGTGGTTAAACGAAATAGCGGGCTGCCACTTCGAATAGCCAGAAACTCAGCAAACACATCAGACGCAAACATAATATCGGTGCTGCTTGCTCTGGCATTCGGGTTCAGGAATAAAGTCGCAATGCTATCCCAGCTATCACGGTTCTTCTCGGCCAGTGGTAAGCCTACTGCCCAGTTGTTGGTTTGCATGGTGAAATCAACATAGTTAAACCAGTCACCTGAGTCATAGCTGTCGCGGTCCATCGATTTTGAACGCAGGAAGTCACCACCCATTTGCAGGAACGGAATACCCTGACTCATTAACGGAATGGCAATAGCCATGTTCTGCGCCCGTACCCGCTCAGTCACCGTTAATGGCTGAGGTAACCGGCTTTGCAGAATATCCCACAGCGTTTCGTTATCGTGCTTAGAGACATAGTTGATAATATCTGCCGGATCTTCAGCGTAGCCTGCTGCCTGGCCGTTCCAGTTAGCACTGGAAGCCGGGCCGGTAATATCACGATAGTTTTTCAGCACATAATCTTTTAGGGTGCCGGCCAGGCTGATGCGGATAATATCCTGCTCGGCCAGGTTGCCATCGTCATTAACACCACTGAAAATAGCGGCACTACGCACACCCTCGCGGATCCGGTCATTAAAGGTACCCACTTCAGTACCGGCCATATCCTGCTGCTTAGCCTGGGTAAATAAGCGGTTATCTGCTACTTCACGAAAGTTCCAGCCCTCACCGTAGAAATAGGCCTTAGCATCAATAGCTCTTACTGCCTCACGGGCCGCTAACAGGTTGTCTTTCGGGTGATGATCCATAATGTCAAAGCGGAAATCATTAAAGCCAAAGTCACGGGCTAAAATAACCAGCGAATCTTTAATAAACTTGTCGAACATTTTGTGTTCGGTCGCGGTATTTTCACAACAGGTAGAGCGTTCAATCGTGCCGCTGACTTCGTTGTAACGGTGGTAGTAGCCCGGTACCAGTTTATCGAATACCGAGTTATCAAACAGGCCTGAACTGCTGGTATGGTTATATACCACGTCCAGCGCCACCCTAAGGCCAATATCGTTTAACGCTTTAACCATGGCACGCACTTCTTTAATACGTACCGCACCTTCCGGATTGGACGCATAACTGCCTTCTACCGCAATAAAGTGATGTGGATCATAGCCCCAGTTAAAGCCGTCAATCCGACGGATAGACTCAACCAGTGCCTGCGCATCATCACTGTAGGGCAGATAACCTTCCAGCAGAGATTGCAGCGTCGCGCTGTCACTTTCCACGCCACAGACCGGCGCATCGGCATTTAACGCACACAGCTGTGCTACGGTATCGGTTAAGTTAATCCGACGGTTTGCACGCTCTTCAATATTGGCCTGATCATTTAATGGCAATACATGAAAGTGGGTTAAGCCGTTATCAACCAGTTTTTTCAGATGACTTACCGGCGCAGAGTCCATTTCGGTAAACGCCAGGTATTTACCCCGGTTGGCCGCTGAGGTGCTGGCATCACGGATACTGAAGTCACGAACATGACCTTCGTAAATGACGCTATCTTCCGGGTTCGCGACCACCGGCACAGTGCGATCGCTCCAACCCTCTGGGGCTAGATCGTCATCGTCCAGATTAACAAACTGGCTGTAACGGCCATTGGTCGATAAGCTAACCGAATAGGGATCGGTGCTTTCAATGGTTTCCACCGCCCGGGTTAACGGATGATAGACCGTGACTTCATAGCGGTAGAATTTGCGGTCCAGCGCTGTAGCTGCGCCAGAATAAGACCAGACGCCGGTTTGCGCATCCAGGCTCATCGGGTGGCTGGCGGCCACGGTTTTATCGCTGTTATACACTTTTAAGGTCATGCTGCGAGCTGTCGGGCCCCATACGGCAGCGCTAATATTACCATCCGCATACTGCACGCCTACGTTGGCATTCAGGGCACTGCTTTCGCCACTGGCGTACAAGGCGTCCAGCACTTTGGCTACTTGCACATAACTGGCGGCAACCAGTTCACCTTCGCTGTTGTAAGCAGCCAGCGCCAACTGGTTTTTCGCCATTGTTTTCGCTTCATCTGCCGTAAAATCAACACTAAACGCAGCAGCGTTGGCCATATGCGGCACCAACGCTTTTTGCGCATCGCTCAGTTCTACCGGCGTTAGTTCAATGCTACTGCCTTCCAGCTCGTCATTATTGTTGACTTCCAGCTCAGCATCCGCTGAATAAAACAGCTTTACCACCGGCGCCGTGTCAGCTGCCGCGGCGTTCCAGATAAAGGTATTGGTATCAAGCCAGTGGCCTGATGCGCCCTGAATACTGACACCCAATGATAAGATCGGGAATTCAAACACACCGTTTACGCCTGAGAATACCCAGTTCATCCGGGCAAAATCGGGGTCATCCTGCGACAATGGCATTTTCATGTCCGGGCCAGGATCTTTGCCGGAATCTTCAGTGCCGATATGAATAATAAAGTTACCACAGGCTTCAGCGGTACCGGCGTAGCCAGGCTTTAAGTCAAGGATCCAGTAAGCGCCGTAATTCGGGTCAACCCCATCGTGAATCAGGCCATTGGACCAGGCAGACGCGACTGATGAAGCGGCATAGGCGTCGCAGGCTTCGTTGTTCCAGGTATGCAGCCGATAACCATCGTAGGCATCATCCTGCGGTCGGTTGTAAAACAACACGGCCTGGTTTTCGCCGGCAAACACTACCGGGTCGGGCGCATTTGGATCGCGACCACTGACGCAGCTTTCATTGCTGGCATCAGGAAAGGTACCGGTCGGGCAGGAAAGCGGTGGTGGGTCGATACAGGCACTGCCACCAGCATTCGGTATTTGCGGTACGTTACAGGTTAGCAGCTCTTGGCCTGGCTCGGTCGAATCACCGCAGCCGGCCAACACACTTAAGGTCACCGCCAGCGCGCTCAGTCTGAGCATTTTTTTTACATTGAAAGGCATTGGATTAAACCTTTTTATATTACGCATTATTCAGTTACTCCAGATTATTCTGTTACTCGTCAGTGCCGGGCAGGCCAGCGCCATGACGTTATGCCGGGTTAAAACGAGTACACGGCGCCGACAAAGTACTGGCGACCAAAAAACTGCAAGGTGCCGGTTTGTGCTTTATCACCAAAATAACTTTTAGTGGGCTCGTCGGTCAGGTTATTTACCTGGAACAACAACTTCAGATTGTCGTTAAACTCGTAACCAAATTGCATATCAACCACTAACTCACTGTCGAAGTTAGTTATTTGTTCATCTATCCCCACCTGGCTCGACACGAAAGGTGAGCGATAACGGGCGTTTACACGCGCTTCCACTCCTTCATGCTCCCAGAATAAGGTGCCGTTAAAAACATTTTTAGATAAGCCTTCAAAGGTAGTGGTAATCGCTTCACCGCCCAGGTCATTGATCAGCTCTATCTCACTTTCGGTGTAGGAGTAACTGCCGCTTACCCCCAGGCCTGACCAAAAATCAGGCAGAAAATCAAAGACATGGGTGTAGGCCAGCTCAAGACCGCGGATATAGCCGCCGCGATCATTGTTAACCGCAGTGGAAAACGCGCCATTGAAGGTGGTCCGTGGTACCCCATCTTCGTTAACAATCACGTCAGGCACATCAAAACCGGCGCCGGCGACATCAAACTCTTGAATGGTAAAGTCATTGATAAAGTTTTTAATGTCTTTGTAAAACAAGGCTGCAACCACAGCACCGCTGCTAAAATAGTATTCGTAAGACAAATCGAATTGGTTAGCTTCAAAAGGCCGCAGGAACGGACTGTTCGAGCTGGAACCATTAATTTCGCCATCATCGCTGATATCGATTGAGGTATTGGACGCCAGGCGGTTAATTGGCGGCCGTGAAATCACTTTCGCAGCAGCAAAGCGCAGATAGGTCTTGTCTGTCAGATTTAAATTTAAATTGATGCTAGGCAGGTAATGCGTGTACTTTTCACCCAGAATGCTTTGCGCATACTGATTATTCACCGGGCCGGCATCATCGGTAATGTTTTGCGCACCACGCAGCACGTCACCGCCTACGTCTGTCAGGTCAGTGGCCGACTGATCGGTCGTCACCCGCCGCACACCAACATTACCCGTTAAAGGTAAATCGAAAATTTCGGTATCCAGGTTCGCCATTAAGTACGCGGCCAGTACATCTTCATATACATCACCACTTTGCAGTACCGACCAGCTGGTATCGACGTTTGAGGTTGGATCGCGGTTAACTACACCAACATTGCCTGCGCCCCAGGTTTGTACCGGCTGTGGCACCCCTTCCGGAAACCAGGCATTAAGCGCTTTATCCAGATCTATCGCTAAATAGCTGGGGTAGGTGGCAAAATCGCCGCTAAAATCGACCACGTCGACCATATCTGCCGTTAAGCGCAGTGGCGGCTGCGAATTTAAGAAGCCACCATCGCTGCCATATTCAAATACTGAGCGATCGTTGCTGTAAGTCCGCTCGGAATAGCGCACGCCCACTTCTACCGATCTGACGACCGGCAAATCGAGGTCATAACTCAAGTCCAGTTTTACCGCGTTCACTTCGTCACTGTTAACAAACGGATAAATACCGTATTTGCTCACCATTACCCGGTCGATATCAGAGAAGGCATCTGCCTGATTAAAGCCGACACTGGGTAAATTCATGCCGTTCAGTAAATATGAAATTGACACATTGGTATCAAACTGTGGCGTCGCGGCTGAGGCATCTTCTGCTACCAATGCCCACAGCAGGCCGTTTCTGAAATCGCTGCTGGCAGTGGAGTGCGACACATCAAACACCAGCTTGGTGCGATCGTTCACATCCCAGTTCGCGGCAACTCCGAAACTCTTCACTTCGTCGTAATCGCGGTTATCATCATTGACAATTTCTACCCGGGTGAAGCTTTGGGAAGTGCGGTTAAAGGTACCGCCAATCACTGAGCGATTGTTTAACACCGGGTTACCGACAGCGGCAGCGTCACCGCCAAATTTCACCCGAAAGCCGCGGGCAAACGACTCTTTATCAAACTGAGAAATGAACGCATCGGCTTTTAAACTAAAAGCATCATGCGGCTGCCATTCCAGTGACCCCAGGTAGCCGTTGCGGGTTTCTTCACCGCCCAGGTGCTGGATCTCAAAACCTTCACTGATAAACTCGTTTTGCTCATCTCCGGCCACATCTTTCTGGCCGTTATACGCCAGGCCAACAAACTGGGTGGCGACACTGGGCTGGTATAGCCTGGCGTAACCTAATGCCAGACCCAGGGTGTTATCTAAAAACTTGCCCTGGTAAGAAAAACTAAAGCGATGACCGGTATCCTGACCATCTGGCACTTCATCGGCGCGGTCATTGAACATACCGCGCAGGTTAACGTTAAAACTATGGTCTTTTTCATTCAGTAATACGCTGGCGGTTTTCAGCTCAACCGTACCGGCCACGCCGCCTTCAATTAATGACGCTTTGGGTGATTTATACACCGCCGCTGAGTTAATTAACTCGGATGGATATTGGTCAAACTCGATATTGCGTTTGCCGCTGGTAGAAACCTGCTCGCGGCCGTTTAAGGTAGAAAAAACGAAACCGCCTGACATACCCCGAATATTAATTTCTGCTGCCTGACCACCGGTACGCACCGCGGAAATACCAGGCAAGCGGGTAAGGGCATCGGCGATTGACACATCGGGCAAAGCCCCTAAGTCATCGGCCGAAATGGTTTCCGACACCACATCGCCAAAGCGTTTGCTATCAAGCGATCGAAACAGGCTGCTGGCAAAGCCACGTACCTGTATTACCTCAACCTGCTGCTCTTCTGCAGCATTGTCTTCTGCCGGCGGTTGTTGCTGAGCTACCGCCAACGAACTTAGCCCTGCTGCACTGACAGCAAGGCTAAGCAGACTAAGCTTAAACTTATTCATACTTTCGTCCCCGTTTTGTTATTATTGTTAGTTGCGCTTTCCATGCTACTAAGGCCATGCGACCGGGCACGAAATAATGCAGCCATCATTGTTGTAGCTTAGTTATTAACCTATTTGGGGCAACTGGCAATATGAATACGTATTCACAAGCGCTAAAATAGCGCAAGCTTCAGCTGGCAGTAACCAAACGGGTGCAAGGAACTGCCAGACTTTTCATTTTGGTTAACTCAGGCTATGTTTCGTGGCAAATGTCACGTAGCATACGTTAAGAGGTAAGAGATGCCTGCCACCCCTTCTGTAATAAAGGATGCTGTCCGGTGAAAAAATCCGCTAAAAGTTCGGTCATGGTGTACCGACTGGAACGTTTACTGGAGGTATTATATTCCAGTAGCGCCAGTTGCTTTTTTCAGCGCAGCAAAGCGTTTTTTGCCAGCTATCGCCAGCAACAAACGGAACTGAAACAAGCCGAACAACGTTGGCAGCAACTGCAGCAAGATCCCAAAGCGAATCAGACTCAGCGCCAGCAAGCCCGCAAGCAATACAGTGAATTACAGTATCAGGACGAAAAAGGCCGCTTGATGCGCTGGGCAGACTTGCAGCTGCTGGCTGAGCAGTTACTGCAGTTGTCGGAAGGCGACAACAACAGCGAAACCCTGGCCTTTAGTGCCCGCTTACTCGGCTGTCTGCAAATTATGGTGCCAACAGCCAAACGCCAGCGTGAACTGGTGCAGTTTGCTTATAAACCCCTTTACCGGGCGGTGCTGAGCCTGCGTCTGTTAGACCATTTGTTAGCACAGCAATCACTGGACGATCCTGCGCTGGTTAGCCATTATCAGCTACGCAACCGCCAGGCCCCCGATGATTGCCCGTACCGGCAAAACGTACAGTTACCTATTGTGATGGCGGTATTGTTGCAGGACATTGGTTTATTGCATCCCGAGGCACTGGGCATTGTGCAGGGCGAACTGGCTCAATTTGATTCTGGCCGGCCGTTAAGTCTGACAGACCGGGAGAGACTGCTTAAAATCAGTGGCGATGCCAGCATGGCCCTACTGCAACAGGGTTTTGGCATAGCCCCGTACATTGGCAACGACAGAACAGAGCGCGATAACTATTTTGCAGCCCAGCAGCAACGCTTGCAGTGGCTTAGCCAGTTGCTGCAGTTAAACCCGGGCGATAAAACGCTGTTTGGCAGCTTATTAAAGGTGCCGCAAGTGTATACGTCAATCGTATTACCTGGCCGGCAACGCTTTAATTACGCCCTGCTACCGAAGGCGGCGTTACTAATGCGGGAAGGGGCAAGGCGTAATGAATATAGCGGCCTGCTGGTTGATCAGTTACTGAGAATAACCGGCTTATTCCCCCAGGGTTATGGTGTGGTGTTTACGCCATTGGGGCCCGATCAGCAACCGCAGGACCGCTACGAATTTGCTATCGTTAACGGCCTGTACCCGCAAAAGCCAGAGCATCCGAATTGCCGGGTGGTCAGCCACCAGCAACAGTATCGCAATACTGGTATCGACATCAGCCTGCAAACCGATTACAACCTGTATTTTAAAACTGCCCGTGAACGGCTGGAGGTACTACCCGAGCACCGTTTAAAAGCTCTGCTCAACGCCCTTTATCAGGATGGCGAAGAACGTTACCTGCGTAAACTGCTGCCCCGCTGCTGGCAGCCGGAGCAGTTTTTTCACGAGCCAGCGCACCAGAATTTATGGCAGAACGCCACGTTGAGACAGAACTAGCGCTGGCAAGCCTGGATTGCTTGTCGGCTAGTTGCCGTCAAATGACGTAATATCGAGGGTAACGTCGCAATTCAGTAGTTTAGAGATGGGGCAGTTGAGCTTTGCCTCTACCGCCGCCTTTTCAAAGTCGCTGCCATGCATACCCGGCACTTTGGCATCTAACTTAATCTCCGACTTAGTAATGGTAAAACCATCGCCGTCTTTTACCAGGGTAATTTCAACCTTAGACTCCAGGGTACCTTTGCTAAAGCCCTTATCAGCTAAACCGAACGCCAGCGCCATGGTAAAACATGACGCATGTGCCGCAGCAATTTGCTCCTCCGGGTTGGTACCGGTTTTATTATCAAACCGGGTATTAAAACCATAAGGTTGATCTTTTAACGCCCCTGATTGGGTAGAAACATGCCCTTTGCCGTCTTTGCCTAAGCCTTCATATTTTGCCGTTGCCCAATTAATAATAGCCATATAGTGCTCCTCATTGCTTCATTAGTGCTTATAACCATAGGCAAGAAGCAAACTTTATTCCAGCTTGTCCTGAGTAAGCTGGCACGGCGGCTATATGGTGGGACCGTGCTCTGGTTGTATAAAGTGTTCACGTTGTAAGGTAAAAGTTACCGGACACTCCTTTCAACGCTCACTGACAAAGCATAATTTATTTAACATGCGTTCTATATTTAGTCACAAGAGTGTTCTATCTTTTTAAAGTGGCAATATCGCCCCGCACCACTTAACGATGAAACGGACCCTCATATGAAACGATTATTATGGCTTAGCGCAGTAATGGTGTTAGGCACCATGACCGCCGATGCTCAAGGCAAACCTGCGGCGGCTGAATGGCAAGTGATCCCGGTAGATGCGCAAATGGACATTATCGATGAGCAGGGCATCAGCAAAACGATTCGTCCCAGCTGTGCTTTTGACACCGTGCAAAACCCCATTAACGGCGAACCCCTGGATAACGCGTTTCACTTTTACTTTAAGCAAGGCAAAAGTAAAAACCTGTTAGTTTATTTCAACGGCGGTGGTGCGTGCTGGAACGACGCCACCTGTGTGGGGTCTTTGGCTCTGGCAGGTGTACCCGGAGCGCGCCCGGCCTATAACCCGTCAATACTGGCCGAAAATTCGCCGTTAAATGCGGGCGGTGTTTTTGACGATAGCGAAAAAGATAACCCGTTTAAAGACTGGAGTAAGGTTTTTATTCCTTATTGCACCGGGGATATTCATATTGGGTCGAGTGATATTGTCTATGCCGATGTAGACGGCTCGATCACCGGCTATCCCGGCGCGCCGGTCACCGTTAAACACCGCGGGTTCGACAATTTTATGGCCGTTAGAGCATGGTTGACACAACATTTCGATGATAAAAAGCAGAAAAAAGTGAAAAAGCTATTGGTTACAGGCTCAAGCGCCGGTGGTTATGGCGCAACCTTACATTTCCCTTATTTACAGGCCGCTTTTCCTAAAGCAGATAGCGCGTTGTTTGCCGATGCGTCTTCAGCGGTGGTTACCCAGGGTTTTATTGATAGTGTGTTTGATTTTGACCAAGTGTGGAATGTGGAAGCCAGCCTGCCATTGCTGTTTAGCGAAGGGTTAACCACCTATTCTGCGCTGGGGTTTAATGCTGAAATTTTCACAAGATTAAGCGAAGCCTACCCAACAAGCCGGTTCGCGCAATACACGACCCAACTCGATTGGGTGCAAGTACAGTTTTTAAAAATTATGGACCAAAACGATCTGGGTAATACCAATCCTTTCACGTGGGGGATAAACGAATATGACTATCTGTATTTCGCCGAGTGGAATGCCAGAATGGAAGCCTCGTTAAGCTTTTTATCCGAGACAACAAACAACTATCAGTACTATATTGGTAGCGGAAATATCCACACAATTCTGACAGATGATTTTGCCACCCTAGAGGTACCACATCCGTTTTACCAAGAGCAAAGCGCCGCCAATTTGAAATTTACCAAATGGTTAGAACGTTTTACTAAAAAGGGTAAATTTAAACCACACAGCGTTAAGTATTCAGACTAAGTTTCAAAAGGCCAGCCTGGTTAACGTTTCAGGAACACTTTAAACCCCCAGGCTGGCAATGTCAGCGAGGTATCAGCGGCAAATTCAACATTGCTGTTAATGAAATACTCTCGGTAAATACCATGATGCAGGTGGGCTTTAAAGCTTACCTGCTGTGGTTTATCTGAAAAGTTAAATATCGCGAACACCTTGCTGTTGTCATCCTGGCGTACAAAACTTAGTACTTGTGCAGGCTTGCTGTTGTGTACCGGGATCATCCGGGCACCCCAGGTTGAATTCCATAGCGCAGACTGCGATTTTTTGAGCTGAATCAGCTTTTCATATAGCCCGCCATTGGCATGTTCACGCCAGACAATAGGGTCTTTCTCAAAGAATTCCAGTCGTTTTTCGTTGCCGGCTTCCTGGCCGTTGTATAGCATCGGTATACCTTCACTGACAAAAGACAATACCGTGACTGCCGGCAGTGCTTCACCGAACATTTCAAACTCGGTGCCTTCCCAGGCGTTCTGATCATGGTTGCTGGTACCCAGTAAGCGCATAACCTGCTGTGGAAAGTATTTCTCGTTCCACGAATAGTAGACATATAACTTATTGACGTCGGCGTGGCCGGTGACGGCGGCATGTACTGCCTGATGCCAGGTCCAGCCATAGGTGGCGTCAAAGGCCTTAGCATGAAAATCACGGCCTTCAAACTCCGCCAGCATAAACACCGGCTTTATCTGCTCAAGCTCGGTGCGGACATTTTCCCAAAAATCCAGCGGTACAAAGCCGGCAACATCTGCCCGGAAACCATCAAAGCCAATGTCTTCAACCCAGTACTTCATTGCCGCAGTCATATACTGGCGCAGCGCCGGTTTGCGGTAATCCAGCTCGATAATATCGCTCCAGTCCCACCAGGGCGTTGGCCGGAAATCTCCCTTCCAATCGCGGATATACCAGTCAGGATGCTGCTGCACTAGATTACTGTCCCACGCCGTATGATTGGCCACCCAATCCAGAATAACGTACATACCTTGCTGATGTGCGGCGTTTATAAAGGCCTTAATATCTTGCTTAGTGCCAAACTCCGGGTTGACGCCGTAGTAGTCTTTTATCGAATACGGGCTACCCAGGCTACCTTTGCGGTTTACTTCGCCAATTGGCTGAATGGGCATCAGCCACAGAATATCCACCCCCAGCGCTTTCAGCCTTGGCAGTTGCTGCTGCGCGGCGACGAAGGTGCCTTCAGGGGTAAACTGGCGGGTATTTATCTGATAAATTACCGCATCTTTACTCCACTGCGGGTGACTGAGCTTTACATAGGGCTCGGGTTGGTAGCGTTGGCGTGAACTGTCCGTCATGGTAACCCCCTGGCTGCCGGCAGCGGCGTTATCGGATACGTTAATGTCAGACATATTGCCAGCACAGCCGCTAAGCAGTAATCCAGCAAGGATCCATAAGCCGTTGCAGTATTGTAAGGTATTCATTGCATAATTCCTCTATGGTTAGCTTCGGCTAATCATGGTTTCAATGTAGGTATCATGGTCAGGTAGTTTACCGAGCGGCTCTTGCTTAATCGCCTGAATACTGACCAGCATCTCCCGCAGTTTTTCGGCACTGAAATTATTGGCAATCGGATGATAATCTTTTGGCTCGATGCCCTGGCCTAGCATCACCTGCAACCAGGAGCTTTCCAGAAACAAATCGTTTTGATCCCTGAACAACTGGCCATTATCGGCGAAAATGGCCATTTTCTGACGTAAACTGTCCGGAATGGCTAGCTGCTGCATATCGCGCCAGAACTGGCTGTCGCTGCGCTCGTTAACGTGGTAGTGCAAAATCAGAAAGTCGCGGATTTGGGTATATTCCAACTCGGATTGCCGGTTGTATTCATCAATGGCGCTCTGGCAAATGCCATTGTGTGGGAACAGCTGAATAAGCCGCACCACGGCTGACTGGATCAGGTGAATACTGGTCGACTCCAATGGTTCTAAAAAGCCACTACTTAACCCCACCGCCACTACATTGCGTTGCCACTGCTGACGACGCCGGCCGGTTTTAAAACGCAAAAACTTAGGCTCGGCCAGCGCTTTGCGATCCAAATTTGCCATCAGTAAATCGCTGGCCTGCTCGTCAGTATAATGGGCGCTGCTATACACCAGACCATTGCCATTTCGATGTTGCAACGGAATACGCCACTGCCAGCCGGCACTGTGGGCAATAGCGCGGGTGTATGGCACGGTTTTTTCAAACCGCTCAGACGGAACCGCTACCGCACGATCGCACGGTAAAAAATGGCTCCAGTCATCATAGCCGGCATTCAGTTTGTCCTGAATAAGCAAACCGCGAAAACCAGAGCAATCAATAAATAAATCGCCGCTAAGCTCACGGCCATCTTCCAGCACCAGGCATTTAATATCACCGTTGGTGTGCTGAAATACCTGCTGTACTTTACCTTCATGGCGCACCACGCCCATCTGCTCGCTAAGTTTACGCAGGAAACGGGCATACAGGCCGGCATCGAAATGATAGGCATAGGGTAATTCCAGAATACTGTCTTTGGCATTAATGGGCGCAAACTTGCCGGCCATGGCACACAAGTAGTTTAAGTCGTACTGCCATAAATCGGTTTTATCGCCCTGCTGCCGGGCCCGCAGCCATAAATGATGAAAATGACAAAAGGCCAGGCTTTTACCCGGTGCGCCAAAGGTATGAAAATACCCCTCGCCCGGTACCCGCCAGTTGTCAAATTTAATCGCCAGTTTAATGGTAGCTTTGGTTTCCCGTAAAAACTCGGCTTCGTTAATGCCCATCACATTATTAAACAAGCGAATAGGCGGAATGGTAGCTTCACCCACGCCCACCGTGCCAATATCTTCAGATTCCACCAGCTCAATATCAATAGCGCCAGCCAGTACTTTTTTTAACAATGCAGCAGTCATCCAGCCAGCAGTGCCGCCGCCTAATACCACTACTTTTTTAACAGCGTTGTTCATAATATCCTACTCAAAAAAAACCCGGCCCTTAAACCAGGCCGGGCTTTTACCAGGGAGAACCTGCTCTGCCAGTGGCCCGGCTTGCTACTTACTATAGCAGGCCGGCCTGGCAGAATTATCTGAACTTACGTTTTAAAGCTTTGGTATCAGAACTTATAGTTCAGACCTAACATATAGTTAGTACCGAAGCTCTGGTACTCAGTAACTTGACGTATGTCCGCGCCATTGGTTTTTAAGGTTGGTTCGTCGGTAATGTTCTGCACCTGGAAGGTTAAGCGCAGTCCATCCAGCGCATCAATGTTTGATTCACTGAAGTCATAACCAATCTGGGCATCCCATAGCTCAGCACCAATATCTTCTACCGTGGCCAGTGACAAACTTAAGCCACGGGGTTTCACTTAAGAACGCATCACGCTTAGTGCCGGAAATTCGGAACTCAAAGCCTTTGTACTCGTAGTAGGCAGTCAGGGTATAGATTTCTTCTGATAAACCCGGTACCCGGCCACCGTCATCCAGTTTGCCATCCATAAAGGTCGCGCTGGCTACCACACCAAAACCATCTAAGGCTTCGTGGACAATTTCAAACGGTACGCTGGCCTGGAATTCGTAACCACGAACAAAACCCTGTAAACCATCAGTTACCTGAGATAGGCCACCAACAAACAAGGCAGGAGGCTGATTACCCGTCGCGTCTGATGATTGGTGGAAACCCGGGATGTAAACGTCCGAGAAATCGGCAATGACGGTTTCATTACGGTGCCAGTTTTTCAGATCTTTAAAGAAGAAGCTGGCGGCAAAGAAGCCATTGTCGTGGTAATAGTTCTCGTAAGCTAAATCAAACTGGTTTGCTTCCAGTGGTTTCAGCTGAGTATTACCGGCATTACCGCCCCATGGGCTGTTAGCCGGATCATCACTTAAAATATTACCATCATTGAACTGGAAGGTAACCTGAGCGTTGGGTCGAAGGTTATCCATCCGCGGCCGGCTGATCACTTTAGACATGGCAGTACGGACATACTGGCGATCTGCCACTTCAACACTCAGGTTTAAGGTTGGCAGAATATCGGTGTAATCATCGCTGTCACTTACCGGCGTTGCCACGGTAAAGCCCTGCGCATTGCTGGTAGTACTGAAGCCTTCACCACTTTGCTTGGCATTAATCACTTGCACGCCAAAGTTACCTTGCACCATCATACCAGCCACTTCGGTGTTCATATCAAACTTGGCAAATAAGGTGGTTAGCTCTTCATCAATTTTATAAGTATCACCAAACCGGCCGTTTTCTAACAGCGCCGCATCGGTTTCAATATAATAACCGCTGTTGTATAAGCCTAAGCTGTCATAAGCGGTAACGCCTTCAATACCAACAAAGCTTAAATCGGCCACACCCAATGGGTTTGGAATAGCCACGTCACCCGGCCAGCTTGGTGCGGTTAAAAAGGCACCGTTGTTAATTTTGCTCTTCGCGCGTTCCTGATAGGCGATACCGGTTTCAACACCAGTAATAATGCCCCAGTTTACAAAGCCATTAAACTGCAACCGCAGGCTGTCCAGGGTTTCTTCGAAGACTGGCTGGTTTACAAAGCCATCTTGCGCCGTATCAGGTCCAAAACCTGGAACACCCTGGAACCGTGAAATAGGGTTTAACGCGCCGCCCCAAGCTTGTGGCCCGGCTAAACGCATCAGGCTGGCATCGGTATAATCTACTGATGGCAGGGTTGGGTGGTCGCTGTAGACAACGCCAGTAGACGTTAAATTCCATGACCGGGCAGCCAGTGGCCGACCTGCAATGCCTGCACGACCTACACCAGAGTAGCTTTCTACATCGGTAATGGTTTTCTCTACTTTACCGCTGGATACATCCAGCTGGGCAGTCCAGTCATCGCTTAGCTCATATTCCAGGTTTAAGCCAAAGGTCATTAAATCGGCTTCCTGGCTGCGAGCATCGTTGCGCACGACCGAGTGAAAACCGTCATAGTAACCAGAAGTTACCAGGCCGTTCTCAACACCGGTAATGGTGTAATCGCCCGTACCCCATTCAGCGCCACCTTCTTCCAGGCCACGACGCACGTCGTTTTCAGTGAAATCGATATACAGGGCATCAAATTTTAAGGTGAGTTTGTCAGTCGGCATATATTCAACAATGGCCGCGAACGAGTCGCGCTCCAGCATCGCTGAACGGGTAAATGAGTCGTGGCCGCCTGAAACCACTGTGCCTTCCGGCACGGTAACTGTATCGGTAGCGCGGCGTGGATTAACAAAGCTGCCATCCGGGTTGCGGGCCAGGTTTACGGTGGCGAAACCCCAACCACGGAACTGCTCTTCCTGGCGCGGTGTTTCCATTGATGAAACCACCAGCGCTACACCAACGGTATCGTCTAAAAACTTGTCAACAAAGTTTATCGAGAAGCGGTGGCCACTATTGTCAAAATCAGGGTTGCCTGATGATTTACCGTTTTGCTCAAAGTTAGCATTAAAGGTCAGGGTAGATTCGGCAGTTAATGGCCGCACGGTTTGCAAGTCGATAGTGCCACCGATGCCCTGTGCCAGAACAGTCGCGTCCGGGGTTTTATATACCACGGCGGTAGAAACAATTTCTGATGGGTACAAGTCGTACTCTACGCCACGGTTATCGCCCATACCTAACAGTTCACGACCGTTTAATGAGGTACCCACGTAGTTTTCGTTGAAGCCCCGCACCGACAAACCGCTGGTACGGCCATTACGACGTTCACCGGCCAGGCCAGGTAAACGGGCCAGCGACTCAGCAATACTGGTGTCGGGCAGCTTACCAATGTCTTCTGCTGACAACACTTCGACCACTGAGCTTTCGCTCATTTTAATCGCCTGTGCTTTTTGCAGGCTACCGCGATAGCCTGTTACCGCAATAACTTCTATCCCTTCTTCTTTCGCTTGCTCGCTGGCATCAGACGTTTGTTGCGCTACTGCCGCAGAGCTGGCGCCGGCTGCAATCAGCGCGACAGTCAGCAAATTTAGCTTAAAATTTTTCATTACCCTTATCCCCGATGAGATTATTATTGTTCAGCAGCAAAGCCTTCCCGACTGATTACAGGCGGTGAAAACTTACTAACCAACTTTTACTATGGTCATTTATTAAACTTATTCGGGCCTAAGCTCAATATGAATACGTATTCATAAGGAACTTATTGCACAACAGCAGAGCAAAGTGGTCAGCGAGCGCACAAATACGGTGCAAGCCTTGTACATAAAGCCACCAGCGCAAACATGACAAACTCAGTTTGTTGTCAGTTAGGTTAGTAAACAGTCCTTCAGACACGCTTTTCCCGCCGTGCATTTCTGGCTATTTTCGCTGCATACGTATGCAGCATGTTTAACTATGGTCCAACGTTGATTTATGCTTGCACCAATTAATGGCAGCTACGGGCAAAGCCGGGGATTTTGCTTTGCTGCCAACTTGGAGCATTGCAAAATGACGATCGTACACCATGGTTTGATACGGTACCGCCTACGACATGAGCTTAGCAGTGGCCAGCGCTATTGTCAGTTATCGCTGTTAAAACAGCAGATTTGCCGGCAATTGCCGCAAGTTCCCAGGTTAAACGACGCTGCCGGGATACTGAATATCAGTAGCCGGTCATTGCAGCGATTTTTGCAAAGTAACAATACCTGCTTTCGGCAGCTGGTAAACGAGTGCCGGCACCAGTTAGCACAACAGTACCTGCAGGAAAATACACTTAATATTCAACAAATTGCTACCCAGCTCGGTTTTGAAGAACAAAGTAGTTTTCAAAAAGCATTTAAAAGCTGGCAAGGTTGCTCGCCCGGTGTTTATCGGCAGCGTAGCAGCACCACAATAAGCCGTTCTTATCCGGGGAATACCCTGGCCAGCCGACAGGTGATGTATGGAACCAATTAAGCAGCTGGCAGCGTTAGCCGGCCTGCAAGACCGTTATATTCATGCTCAGGGCCATACTGAACATATTGCCCTGGACGATCAGCAAACCATTCTGACGGCAATGGGCTACGATTTAACTACGCCCGAAGCAATAGCGCGCCACATTCGTGAGCTGCAACACAAACCCTGGGCTGAAGTGGTCGCACCGGTTCAGGTGATCACGGCGCAGCCCCCCCTTACCGTGCGGGTACAACAGCCCGTAGCCAGTGCCTGTAGTCGCTGGCAATGGCAATTGGTAACCGAGCAGCAGCAGGAGTACTCCGGCCAGCTGCAGGTTGCCACCAGCGATATTATTGAGCGGCAGCACGTAAACAATACCGAGTATCTGGCATTTAATCTGTTAATAAACGTGGAGTTGCAGCCAGGTTATCATCAGTTAACGCTGACAACAGAGGCCAGCGCGTCCGCACCTGAACAACATTATCAGCAACAACTTATTGTCAGTCCCAGTCGCTGTTTTCAGTTACAGGACCAGGCAGTACTGCATAACACCATGGGCCCGGCCATTCAGCTGTATGCCCTGCGCTCCAGCCGCAACTGGGGTATCGGTGATTTTGTTGACTTAAAAAACCTGGTGGCACCCTTAGCGGAACTGGGCAACGACTTTATTGGCTTGAACCCGCTGCATGCCTTGTATCCTGGCCTGCCCCAGGACTGCAGCCCCTACAGCCCTAATAGCCGGTTGTGGTTAAATACCTTGTATGTGGCACTGGAACATAGTCCCGAATTTGCAGAATGCCAGGCTGCTACAAAGCTTTATGCCAGCCAGCAATTCCAGACCCGTTTACAGCGGTGCCGTGCAGCAGCAGACGTCGACTACCATGCGGTTAGCGGTTTAAAAGCAGAAATTGCCAGTTTGCTTTACCAGCATTTTAAGCAACATCATCTGAGCAGCAATAGCGAACGGGCCCAACAGTTTCAGCGGTTTATAGCACAAAGTGATAGCAGCCTGCTGGATCTGGCGCGCTACCAGGTATTGCAGACCGTGCTGTTTAAACGCGATATGCAGATGGCCTGCTGGCAAAACTTCCCGCCAGAATATCAGCAACCGCACAGCGATACGGTACAGCAATTTGCCGAAGAACACCGCGATGCCATTGACCAGCAACTGTATTTACAATGGTTGGCGCAGCAACAACTGGCTGACGTAAAAAAGCAATGTCAGCAGCAGGGCATGGCCATTGGCCTTTACTGTGACGTGGCCGTAGGCGCTAACAGCAATAGTGCAGAGAGCTGGGGGGCACCGGAAGACTTTCTGATGCAGCTGAGCGTAGGCGCACCACCCGATATTATGGCACCCAAAGGCCAGAACTGGGGCTTGCTGGCGTACAATCCGGATACGCTGCGTCAGAAGGCGTATCAGCCCTTTATTCAGCTGATCCGCGCCAATATGCGCTACGCCGGGGCATTGCGCCTGGACCATGTTATGGCGCTACTGCGGCTATGGTGTTGCCCGCCCGGTGCTGACGCCACGGCAGGTGGCTATATCAGCATGCCAGCCAATGAACTGTTTGCCATTATGGCGCTGGAAAGTCAGCGTAACCATTGTGTGGTCATTGGCGAAGACTTAGGCACAGTACCGGTTGAAATCAGCGCGTTAATGGCAACTTATCAGGTCATGTCTTACCGGGTAGTTATGCTGGAGCAAAAGGCCGGCAGTTATCAGCATCGCGAACAAACCTATCCGGCATTGTCACTGGCAACGGTAACCACCCACGATATGCCAACCCTGGTCGGCTACTGGCACGAACACGACTTGGCGCTGCGCCATAAGTTAGATTTATTCCCCAGCGCAGAAATCGCTGCCAATCCGGAGCAATTGCGCAAAGATGAACAGCAGTTGCTCTGTCAGCAGCTGCAGCTGGAGCAAGGTAATGTGCAGCAGTTAGTGACCAACAGCCACCTGTACCTGGCTGCCACGCCTGCCCGCTTAATGGCCTATCAGCTGGAAGATCTTATGCTGGTGGCTACGCCGGTTAATATACCGGGCACCAGCACAGAATACCAGAACTGGCGGCGAAAACTGCCGCTTGAGTTTGAGCAGGCACTGCAACAAAGCGATGTGCGCCAGCTGATCATAGCGATGGCAGAGCAGCGCCGTTTACGCTAATCGCAAACAGACTTTTAAGTAATAAAAAACAGCAGCTTTTTCGCTGCTGTTTTTTATTACTTACCTTGCGATCACTTTAAATCCATTTTTTACATATATTTTTCATAAAGTCATTTACCTGCCTATTTGTTTCAGTTATAAACACAACCGCGTTTTAGCAGCAACAATTAATTTAATAAAATAGGATGTTTTATGTTGTTCAAAAAAAGTATGTTTGCAATGGCGTTATTAGGTTGTACTGCAGTACAGGCTGACACCGCACCAAGTTACCGCTATGTTCAGGGCTCGGTAGAGCATATTTCTCAATCGGGTGACGAGAATTTCTCAGATACTGGCTTTGGCGTAAAAGGTGCCTGGCAGTTTAATAACAACTGGTTTATTGCCACAGAATGGCAGCGCTACACCGATAGCGAGTCTTATACTGTAGTTTATAGTAATGCACGATTAGAGGTGTCAGACAGCCTTAGCTTAGATCGCTATTACCTTGGTGGCGGATACATTATGCCAATCAGTGATCAAACCAATATTAGCATTGCAGGTTACTTTGGTGGCTACCGATTGGGCGCAAAAAGCACTTTCAGGTTTTTTGAAGATAACCAACTTTCTGAAAGTGAACGTTATTCTGAAAACAGCACCGATAATTCGTTAAAAGCCGAAGTTAAGTTGCGCTCGAATGTTACTACATCAGTGGAACTGTCTGGTAGCGCCTATTATGAATACCTGAATGCCGACCTTGAACATAAATCTCAGTATGGCTTAGGTGCTGGCGCGCAGTATAATTTTACTCCCAGGTTTGCGCTGACAACTGATTTAAGTTTTGGCAAATTTCTGGATGAAAGTACCTCACAGTTCAGCGTGGGTGCGCGGTACCACTTCTAAATTATTAGCAGGTAGCATGCCTGGCTTCACAGCAGCCAACCAGCAATGGGTTGGCTGTTTTATGTTGGTTGCTGTTTAACGCTTATCTGGCTCTATTTAAAGAACTTAATACTAAGCGGATATTCCCATACCTCGTTCTGGTTTGCTTTAACTGCACCAATAATGATGAAAATGATATTAACAATAATCAGCGCAAACAGCAGGAAAAAGCCAATAATGACAAACATCAGAAAAATACTGACCACCAGATAAATTAACAGGCTCAGGATCCAGTTAACGATATTTTTGCCATGCGCATCTACCTCGGCAAACTGTTCTTTATTGGTTACCCACATCACAATGGGCAAAATAATACCGGCACCGGGAATAATAATTCCGGCAAATTGCGCTAAATGCATCAGTAAACAATACGCTTTTAAATCGACGCCCCACGGCCGGTTAACGGGTTGATTTTCCATAACGGATCTTTTCCTTTTTTATTATACTGTTCATCTTTTAAGCAGCCAGTGCTGGCCTACAGTCAGGCTTTTACTTGCTGGTTACTACGGGTTAGCCAATAAACGCATACTGCCAGCACGATATACCGCGGCAGCGTGGTTAATGCAGCAGCCATAAGCTGCTGCGACGGTCCTAGCAGCAAATATACTTGAAAACATAGTAGCGGTGCCAGCAATAGCAGATAAAACAGCGTATCTGGTTTTTTCTGGACCAGCCTACTGGCTAATATTACCACTATAAAAGCGGCAGCTAAGGGCAAAGCAATGGTAAACAAATCAATCAGGGTAAGTGCCAGCTGCGGTGAAAATGTCATTAGTGGCTTTAATACTGAACCGGGTATCGCCACTGCAGCACCAATCCCTATTATCGCTATTGAAGCCCAGGCCAATAACACACCTAATATCAGCGGGAATACCCGACGTTTAAAAAAATACACTTATTAAATTCCTCTGTACATTAAAAAAGCCTGGCCAGGCATATGACTGATGCAGGCAGCTATTACTCGACATATACGGCAACAGCTTGTGCTGTTTGATAAAATTTAGTCACGTTATTATTGTAGCTCTGGGTGCCACTGGTCGTTGGAACCCGGTCAGTTTCTACCTCTTCTTCGAGCAGGATTAAAATAATGCCATTCGCGCCAAGTGCCGCCGCTTCGGTTTTCATAGCCGCTAACACTTCTTCTGTTTTATTTTTGTTCGCTGTTGTTGATGACGCACCACTGGTCGCAGTTACTGTCGCTATCTGAGTAAACTGTAATGGAGGTTCGCTATACACCACAACTTCTGCAGGCGAGATTGCTGCGCGGGCCTGACCGGTTAATGTGTGGGAAGAGTTTGAAGCACAACTTGTTAGTAACACGCATAGTGATACAAATACCGATAATTTAAGCATATCGTAGTCTCCGGTGGTGATGTTTCGTAAGTGCAGCCCAGCCATTGATATCATTCACACCTTAATTTATGTAAATGATATTATAGGTTTTGTAAAAGAATATTGAATTTACCCAATAAGCTTAGGTTATACAACTTTTTTGGGGGAAATTTTGGTACGCTTTTACAGAGTTTGATCTTAAAACCATGCCTGAGTGTTTTAACTAAGCATGGCCTTTTGAGGATTGATATTTTCAGGGCGCTTAAATGACATAACCCAGTACATGCAAATAGAGACTAATTTGACTTAAAATCCTGATTTAGCACATCAAGCTCTTTGAGTCTTTTTTCAAGCTTATCCACTCTGGCTAGTGCGGTAATACCAAAAACTAAACCAGTAATTCCCATCGACATACCGATAATTCCAAATATGAATCCCAGACTGTCCATTTTGCGCACTCCGTTACAGTTAACTCATAAGGCAACTATATTTCTAACGACTTACCATTTAAATCCAGCAACAAAATCTGGACCGGATCTTTCATGGTTCAACTAATGCTGCAAGCAGTGGCCGTTGCTGGCAGGCCTTGTTACGGTTTATTGGGTTTAACACGTAACTTCCCAGACACGAACTGTGCCCGCGAAGCTGAATTGACTGGCTTACTTTCAGCCTTACACCAGCTAAGTAGCTCGTCAATATCAACATTTACCCTTTTAACTATTTTACCGGTAGCGCGAATGTCCGTTAGTGCTGCATTTGCATTTTTCTTCCATTCGTCATAACTATCATCTAAATCAGCACGATCATCAGCGATTCTCTTTAACCGCTTCCAGCTGTCAGGTTGGAACCAGGCAATGCCGATTACAATTTGATTGTCTTGCACTGATACCTCCTAGCAGGGGAGCCTTAACACCCTAACCAGCCGTGGCGTCAGCAGTCTGCTGTATTTGATTGTTAAAGGTTTTTTTCTCTGACTCTTCCGTTAATAACCACTTAATTGCATCAGGAAACCTTTTCGACCAATCCAGCTCACAGTGTCGTCCCTGATCATCTTTAACCAATCTGAGGTTAGATACATTGCCGCTATATGCAACTTGTAGCATTGAGAATAATGTCTCAATTCTTGAGTAATCACCATACTCTATTTTACCTATATCAAAGTATATTTTTGATGTTGTTAGCTTTTTGTTTTTAATTGCTTTAAATAATACATTGCTACCGGTTGCATCTTTAATATCTAGCGCAGGAGAAAACGAAGCTACAAATTTAAACACATCACTATGTTCAATAGCGGCGTATAAAGCCATTAAGCCGCCTAATGAACTACCGGCCAACCCTGAATTTTCAGGCTCTGTTCTAAAGTGTTTATCTACATGAGGTTTTAACGTATTTTTAATGAAATCTATTGTTATAGCCCCCTTGCCTTGCACTACTTCTCCGTCTCCGTTCACAAAATTCCAGGGATTGTATTCAATACTCCTATCAGAACCATTCGGAATAGCCACAACAATGATTTCGGTAAAGTTTTCATTATGCTCCAGATTAGATAGCAATTCGTCAACCTTCCACTCGTCACTATACGATGTTGCAGCATCAAATATATTTTGGCCATCCAACATATAGAGAACCGGATATTTTTTGTCTTTAAGGGTTTTGTAAGATTCAGGAAGGTATATGGCAATATCGGCTTTCCTGTCATATTGAGGGACATAAAAGTCTTTTAAATAGCGAACATTTTCAGTGGCACTGGATTGTGCCTCTTGCAAGATTGCATCCGTTTTCCAAGCGGGTATCTCTGAAAATAGTGTTGTTGTATTCTTATCCAGCTTTTTGTAATACGTGCATAAACTCTTTCCTTCAACTGATGCGGGCATATGTTGCCAATCTTGTTCCTTTACAAAGGTAAAAAACAACTCATCATCGGTCACTGCCAAATCAGCGATTAATTTTCCTTCAACTAATTGAAGTTGCGTCGCATTTGCGCCTGAAAGTAACCAATCATTAAAATTACCTACAATATGTACGCTTTCTGATGGTTGATAATTTTGTGGCGGCGTAACGATTAATTTTAATTTATGTGTAGCGCCAATTGATGGGAAAACAAATGAAGCCACAACAACAAAAGCCACTAATAATACTAATTTTATTTTCATTTATCCCTCTTTGAACGTAAAAGTAGATTAACGCTTACGGCAGCAGCGAGGATCGAGTCCGCCGGCAGTGCTTGTTAAAACTGGCAAACCATGTAATGACCCCAGTCAGGGTGACACTCACTGGCAAGACAACAATCGTCATTTTTTCATAGGGAGGCAATCCATGGTTGGTGTGGCAACTTTGTTCTTACCCATAAAAAGTAGACGCTGGATATGCGCAATTGCGCTCAAACTCAGCGGGGCTGACTCACCATAACTCTTTCACTAACGATATCTTCCCTTCAGTAAAACCGAATAAAATGAGCAATGGTTCTTTCTGTCGCCAAGTTCCGTCTTTCTGTATCACTCCGTGGGCGTATTCAACAGCGGCATGATTTTTCCCGAGAATTGTTTTCAAAACTCGCTGTTCATTTTCATTACTATTTTTATAAGCACCGCGCTCCAGGTTTCTAATAAAAGCGTTACGCCATGAGTCTTTGTCAAAACTAGCTTCATATTCCACGTGTATATATTTGACATCAGCATGCATCAAGGACAAAAAATAATCGATATCTTTGATGCTCCCCCCTTTGAGGCTGACTTTGTCCAGGGCTTTAAAATAATGGTTAATTTGGTCCATCTGACAACCGGAGTCACAATCGTTTGCGAGGACTTTATTTGAAAGACACAGCCATATTACTAGTAAAATAAGTGTATAAATCTTCATTACGATACCCTGTTGAACATGCCTGACGCACGCCTAAACGGCGAGCAACTTGTTGCGGGTTGAGCGCCCAACGGGCGCGTTTTTGATGGCGATCATTAGGCATTAACAATGAATTCGTAGTCTGCTTGACCATTTTTACCAGACTTAAAAAAGCCTTTCCCAGATATACCTGATAAGCCACTTTTCCCAGAATTTGGTACGATTTCAAAATTGCTGGTCGCAACTCCGGCTTCAAATTTGCCGTTATGTTGAATAACAAAACTACCCGATTTACCGTTAACTGAACCTGATACCGTTTCAAAGCCAACAAATAAGGCCGAGCCACCTGTTTGATAAGACATAAGATATTGCAGCTGACTTGAACCCTGTATCTCACCACTATAGGTTTGAGTGATCTTGGCATGGCTCTGTTTAGTGCCATCATCATCTTCTAAATAAGGTGATTCATCCCACCCGGTAATCTGAAATGTGCCATTCAATTTAGTTGTCATCACGTTTCCTTTGTTTGATGGATCAACGGTTCAGAGCAAAATCATAACAAAATTCAGCTATGCTCCATCAATGCATGCAGTCTTTCTGCTTAATTCTCTGGTAATCTGGCTTAATCATATTGGTTTCTATTTGTAAAATAGCCTTTTAGATATAGTGCAATACAGCAATTAATCTTGCCAACAGTAATGCTAAATTGACAACCTCGGGTAAAATTTGCAAAGAAAAAATTAAGCCCGTTGTTGCCTGGATGCTGACAATACCACCTTACTTTTTCTAAATATAATTAAGGCGAAGACGATTTCCAAAACAGCGCCAGCAAAAGCCCCGGCAATAAACGGTAAGCCTAATACCGGACACACTACGCCTGCAGCCATCAGTAAGGCGCCAAGTAACCAGTATTCTTTAAGCGCATATAAAGTATGAAAAGCAAAATAACGAGCACCAATAGCAAGTAGCATAATTGGAAAAAATAATTCTATTTTAATTTGAGCTACGTATAACGCGATTAGCAGGCCGCCAAAAAGCACGGGAAGCGTCTCTAAAGCAAGGTGCCTTAATGCATTTTCCGATGATAGCTTGCCTGATGCTGATAACAGCTTTGAGAATACAATAGATAAAGGCATGATAAACATGCCGCCAATGAACAGCGCATACATGGCAGCAACATTAGGCATGGTGATACCCACTACACCTGCGATAAGCCACACTAAACCTGATGCTAAAACACCTGTTGCGCCACCTGCGAATGCAGAATTCATGTCGTTTTGTGATTCTGTAAAGTCCATTGCATGTCCTTTTATATGGCTGTATCACGGCAAAACAGCTGCGTGAATGGCGTTGACTAACTATATTTATTCATTGAAGTTACACGTTCAACCTTGTTTTACTAGGTGCAGTTGTACATAACTAGTTAAATATAAATAACCTTATATGTAAATAACCAGCGCCACAACAAAAAGGGGCTGCAATTGCAGCCCCTTTGTTATCGGTCGTATAGTAAAAGATAAAGTAACAGGTAAAGCAAAAGCTACCGTTACGGTGCCTTCGCAGGCTCGGCGTTTTTAACAAACTCGTCCAGCCACTGCTGGGTTTCCCACAGCATATGCAGTACGGATTCGCGGGCGCGGTAACCATGCGATTCCAGCGGCAGCATTACCAGGCGGGTAGTACCGCCATGGCCTTTAACGGCTTGATACAAGCGCTCGCTTTGCATCGGGAAGGTGCCGGAGTTGTTATCGTCGGTACCGTGGATCATTAGTAACGGGGTTTTTAGTTTATCGGCATGAAAAAACGGTGACATCGCCAGATACAGATCGGGGTCGTCCCACAGTGTGCGCTGCTCACGCTGAAAACCAAAAGGCGTTAAGCTGCGGTTGTAGGCACCGCTTCTGGCAATACCGGCTTTAAATAAGTTGGTATGGGCCAGTAAATTCGCCGTCATAAAGGCACCATAGGAATGGCCGCCAATGGCTACCCGCTGTGGGTCGGTTACACCGCGGCTTACCCCGGCGCCAATTGCAGCTTCTGCGTTTAACACCAGCTGGGCAATAAAGTTATCGTTAGGCTCAGTTTCACCTTCACCGACAATTGGCATAGTAGCATTGTCCAGCACGGCATAACCCTGCGTAGCCAGAAATTGCGGCGTCCAATAGCTTATGCGATTAAAGCGATACGGCGAGTCTGATACCTGGCCCGCAGCGGCAGCATTTCGAAACTCGCGCGGATAAGCCCATATTACCGTTGGCAGTGGGCCATCGCGCTTGGGCTTATAATCTGCAGGTAAAATAAGGTTAGCCGACATGGGAACACCGTCAGCACGCTGGTAGTTAATCAGCTCGCGGCTAATGCCCAGCGTATGCGGCATAGGGTGCGGCGTATCAGTTAACGCCGTTAGCTTGCCACTTTGTAAATCGCGCAGGTAAAAATCAGCAGGCTCGGTAGGTGCTTCACGCTGAGTGAGCAGTTTGTCGCCCGGCAGCAGCGTGATCGGGTATTCATAATACGGTGCTTCTGAACGCCATAGCCGTTCGGTGTCGCCGCTTGCCAGCTCATATTTATCTATAAATGGCCGGTTGCCCTGCTCTGACGCGCCAACCGCGGTCAGGTACATATGGCCATTTTCTAACCTTAGCAGGCGCTGACCATTGTCGGCGGTGGTCATTAATGGCCGGCCCGGATCGGCATAGCGGTCTTCGGTAGAGCGCTGCCACAGCAACTTAGGTGCGCTGCTGCCATCAGGGCTGATTAACCAGACTTTTTCCTGGCGTTCCTGCCACCAGCCTTCGTACACCAGTGCAGTATTTGCGTCGGCATCCAGTAAGTCGCGAAAACGAAACGCCATATCCAGTAGTTTTACCGGCTCTGCGCTAAAGGGTGCAGCCAGCTGCCATAACTGATCGCGAACCTCGGCTTCGTTAGCCGGATCGCCGCCATCAGCCGCTTGTGCCCAGTGCAATGTTGCCGGCGCATCGGCCCGCCAGCTGACACGGCGCGGTCCAGTCTCTACCGCATCAAATGCAATGGGCAGGTTATCTGCCACCGGTTGTTCTGCTACGGTGTAACTGACCTCGCCACGCGCGTTCCACACTTCGATGTTAGTGGCAAAACGGTAGATGGGTACCGCGTAAGAAAAGGGAGGCACTATCCGGGTTACGAGCAAATGCTGATTATCCGGCGACAGGCTAAAGCGACGAATTAACGCTGGCTTACCAATTTGGGTAACCTTGTTACTCAGGCTTATTTTTACCAGCTGGCTGGTAAAGTAATGGCTGAACAGCGCTTCGTCATGACTATCTTTTAGTAAATCCTGATAGGTGCGCGCCGGTGCCGTGCGGCCCCGGGCTTCGGTTACTACCGGCCCCGCCGGCACTTTAGCGGCAACTGGTGCCGCCGGCCGTTTTGGGTCTACCGCCAGCAGATACATGGCATCACTGCTTGCTGCCCATTCCAGCTGGGCCCCCTGCACGGCGTTTGGCTGTAACTTACCCCACCGTTTGGCCGTGGCGTCTTTGGTGTCAATTCGCCATAAGCTGCTGGCATTCTCTTCTAACTGCACCACCGCGACATAGCGACTGTCTGGCGACCATTCTGCACTGATCACTTTTAAGTTTTCAGGTAAGTCTTTAATCTCACGGCTGTTACCAGTAGCAATATCAATAAGGGTAACGCCGGCAATATAGCGCGGCTGGCTGGGGCCATTATTAGCCGGGTTTATTCGCACGCCGGCCAGCCGATGCTGAGGGGCAGCTAAGTCGGCCAAACTGGGCAGGGCAGGAAACTGCAGGCTAAGCAGGGTGCTTCCGTCCGGGCTTAAGCTGGCACTGGGGGTAGGCGCCGCATCGACTATGGCAGTAATGTCCGCTACCGGCTCACGATAGCCAGTACTGACAGCCGTCGCCAGCAGACCAAAAGAGAGCAGGCTTAGCCATAAACTGGCTACCAGCAGCAATGTTTTTTGCATAGTTTCATCCTTCTATTTGCAAGCGTTTAGGTTTAGCATAGACGCTTTACAGCCGCAGCAGTTAAGCGACCACCTCCCATTTTTGTAAGCTAAGGCTCATTACCCAATATTCAAAAACACTCTAATAATTGGCTGCTGTGTAACCCTTTTTGTACCATAATTGCAGTCTCTGCTAAACTTTAGCTGTAACCATTTGGCTGGAACACATTTGAACGTTATATCAACCCACCTTTTGTTGCTGTTCATGCTTCAGGCTCTGATCTTTACGAGCGACGTTGTTGCTGAACAGAAACCAGCTTTGCATTGGGGTTATGTCCATTTTCCGCCCTATTTTGTTGAAACTGCGCCCGGCTTAGCAGAAGGTGAATTAGCAGCATTATTGCAACGCGTGATGCAAGATCTGCAGCTAGAAATGCGTGCCCAGCAGTACCCCAACCGGCGGATGATCAATTTGCTAAATGAAGGTGGTCTGGATCTGGCGATGGTCATCAGTTCAGTGCTGACCCAACAACACCTTTACCTGCGTTCTGCACAACCTGTCGCGATGATGGAATTAGCGGTTTACTGGCAACCAGGTACACAGCCGGTTCGTCAACTCAGTGATTTAAATAACAGCCGGCTGATTGTAATGAGCGGCTATACATATGGCGGTCTGCGTGAAAAGTTAGAACCTGGCAATGGCTTAATTCGCCAGCTGGTCCAGATAGAGCAGCATCGGTTAGGCATCGAAGCCTTACAACTGGACAGAGGCGAATATTTCTTAAGTTATCGCCATGCTATGCCGCCAGAGAGCGAACACCAGCTGAATTATCATATACTCGATAGCATTGAAATGTTTTTATGGTTACGCCAGGCCCTGCCAAACAGTGGGCTGTTGATGCAACAAATTGACGCCTTACTAGAGCGTTATAACAATGAAGCGCAGGCTGCACCAATGCCTTAGCTGGGCAATTTAAAAAAAAGGGCTGCATAGCAGCCCTGATTGTTTTGTTAACTTACCAGATTTTTACCCGGACATCCTCTTCCCGGTACATGGCATCGCCGGGTTTCACGTCAAATGCCTGATAAAACTCCGGCATATTCGATAGTACCCCTAATACCCGATACATACCCGGTGAATGTGGCCCGGTGATCACTTGCTGACGCAGTGCTTCGTCCCGGAATTTTATCCGCCAAACCTGGGCCCAGCCCATAAAAAACCGCTGCTCTGGCGTAAAACCATCAATCGTTGCCGCGGGCTGACCTTTAGTGGCGTTTTGATACGCTTTATAAGACACGGTTAGGCCGCCTAAATCGGCAATGTTTTCACCCAGGCCTAACGCGCCTTGCAAGCGCAAATCGTCAATGGGATTAAAGTTGCTGTACTGATCAATCATCCGCTGCGCCCGCTCGCGGAACTGGCTTTCATCTTCCGGTACCCACCAGTCGCGCAGGTTACCTTCACCATCGGAGCGCCGCCCCTGATCATCAAAGCCATGGGTAAATTCGTGGCCGATAACTCCGCCAATTGCCCCGTAGTTAACGGCATCATCGGCATCAACATTAAAGAAAGGCGGTTGTAAGATTGCAGCCGGAAACACAATTTCGTTCATGGTAGAACTGTAATAGGCATTTACCGTTTGCGGTGTCATGCCCCACTCATCACGGTTTACCGGTTGTCCCAGCCGGTCTGTCATGCGCTGATATTCGCACTCCGCACTGCGGCGCAGGTTGCCCATCAAATCATCAGCGGCAATGGTCAGGCACTGGTAATCGCGCCAGACATCCGGGTAACCAATTTTGGTATTAAATTTGGCCAGTTTGGCTTGCGCTTCTACTTTGGTTTGCGGGCTCATCCATTCCAGATCGTTAATGGCTTCTTTAAAAGCAAGGCGCAGATTTTCAATCATTTCATCCATACGTGCTTTAGCTTCAGGCTGAAAATGCCGTGCAACATACTCTTTGCCTACCATAAAGCCCAGATTACTTTCTACCGTGCTTACTGCACGCTTTTCCCGGGTGCGCTGCTCTTGTAGGCCACTTAGCGTGCGGCCGTAAAAATCAAAGCTGGCGTTAACAAAAGGCTCGCTCAGGTTGTTGGCATTGGCCCGCAACAAATGAAATTTCAGGTACTGTTGCCACTGAGCCAGCGGCACCTCGGCCTGAATTTTGGCAAAAGCTTCAAAATAGCTCGGTTGGCGCACCACAATATGCTCAATATCATTCAGATTGGCCGCGGCTAAAAATGTGGTCCAGTCGAAACCTGGCGCCAGTGCGGCCAGCTCTGCTTTGGTTAGTTTATTGTAGGTGGCATTGCGGTCGCGGTTTTGGATCCGGCTCCATTGTGCTTTAGCCAGCCTGGTTTCGATGGCCAGAATATTTTCAGCCGCCTGCCCGGCGTTATCCCAACCCGCCAGCTGCCACAGCGTTTCAATAAAGGCACCGTACTGCGCCAGTAACACTTTGCTGCGCTCGTCGTCTTTTATGTAGTAGTCGCGATCAGGCATACCCAGCCCGGCCTGGCTGGCGCCGGTAATATATTGATCAGATTGGCGTTGATCCTGGCCCACATAAACCGCTAACGGCGTACCAAACCGATACCGTTGGTTTTCACCCCAGTACTGGCTTAATTCAGCGCTGTTACTTACGTTTTCTATCCGGCTAATCTCACCCTGCAGCGGTGTTAGCCCCAGTGCATTAATCCGTGCTTCGTCAAGGTAAGAGCGATATAAGTCCGCCATTTTCTGACTATCAGAACCCGGTGCGTGGCTGGTGGCCGCCAGCTCCTGAATAATGGCTAACACTTGTTTTTCGGCGTTTTCTCTAAGCTCATCGAAACTGCCCCAGCGTGCTTTATCTGCCGGAATATCGGTACTGCTTAGCCAGTTACCATTTACGTAGCGGAAAAAATCCTGCTGCGGCGCAACGGTAGAGTCCATGTTAGCCGGGTTAATGCCCGAACTTAAGGCTGGAGCCGCTTGTTCAGCCTGCGGTTGAGTGGTGTCAGTGGCAACCGGCTGGCTGCAGGCGGCCAGACCAAGCGATAAGGCTACGCCTAAAGCCAGGGCAGATACTTTGTTCATATGAGTTCCTTGGATAATAGCTATTATTGTTGTAAATATAATCAGAGTGTAAAACTCTACCCCCGTTGTAAAGCAAGGCAGGTTAACCCGCTGCCAGGCTGCGACAAAAGGTAAAGTCGTCAGCTGAATACGGTTTTACTTGAATTACGTTGGCTTTTTGCGCAGGATCAGCGCAGGCAATTAATCGCAGGACTCGTTATGTCAGCCAACCCCATGTTAAACACCGCATTAGGCTCTTTGGCGGGCATTCCCTCCTTTTTAGCTTATTTTGCCCTGGCCGTCGTGCTGCTACTGGTATTTGTCAGGTTGTACACCTGGGTAACCCCGCACGATGAGTTTGCGCTTATCCGCGCTAATAACCCTGCTGCTGCCATCGCCTTTGCCGGCGCCCTGGTGGGTTTTGCCTGGCCACTTAGCAGCGCTATTACCCACTCCTTGTCATTGCTTGATTGTGCCATTTGGGGCGGCGTGGCATTGGTCGTTCAGGTGCTGACATTTCTGCTAAGCAGCGCTGCCCTTAAACAACTGCCGCAACGTATTACCCAGGGTGAGTTAGCTGCCGGTGTTTTCTCAGCCGGCTGTTCAATTACAGTGGGCATGTTAAATGCCGCCTGTATGAGTTATTAAGGAGTAGCCGATGAAATTACCCCCAAGCAAACGCAGCCATAAAGCTGCCCTGATTTTTATGCTGCCAGCCGCTGGTCTGGTTTTGAACGGCTGTGCTGAAAAAGAAGTAACCGCTCAGGTATTCAGTACCCCTGATGAGTGCGCTGCATTTTATAATCCGCCGGCCCAGTGTCAGGCAGCCTTTGCTGAAGCGGAACAATTACACCCGAAAGTGGCCCCACGCTACGCCAATAAGCAGGAATGTGAAGCCGATTTTGGTGCTGGCCAATGTGAAACCGCGCCGGAGCAACACCAGCAGGGCAGTTTTTTTATGCCAATGATGATGGGCTTTATGGCCGGTCAAATGCTAAACCGTGGTGGCTTAGCCGCGGGCAGTGGCCAGGTCACCAGCCAGCAAACCACTGGCTCAACCGGCCGTAACACCGCGCCAACCCAACCATTGTATAAGTCGCGCGACGACCGCAATACCTTTCGTACTGCAACCAATACTGCCGTAGCAAGCCAGCCCGGCACGACCAATATCCGGCCCTCGGCCGTGCAGCCAAAGCCTGCTGCCTTAGCAAGACGAGGCGGCTTTGGTGCCCAGGCAGCGCAGCGTAGCGCTAATCGCAGCTACGGAGGCTGAATTAAGTGAAACGACACAGTATTGCGCCCCGTCCTGGCTGGCAAGACTTTGCCAGCAGCGTGGGCTTTGAATTTCATACCATCGACAATGAACAATACTGGGACGAAAGCGCCTACTACCAGTTTAGCTTGCAGCAAATTGAGCAGGATTTAGAAGCACCGACCGAAGAACTGCACCAGATGGCCCTGGATTTGGTGCCGGATATTCTGGCCGATGAGCAATTACTAAAGCAACTCGCTATTCCAGAGCGGTTCTGGGATTTTATTGCCACGAGCTGGCGCAGTGGCGAGCCACATTTGTACGGTCGGATGGACTTTAGTTATCAGGGTACTGGCCCGGCTAAACTGCTGGAACTGAACTACGACACCCCCACCTCGTTATTTGAAACCGGGTTTTTCCAGTGGGTCTGGCTGGAAGATCAACTGATGCAGGGCCAGTTGCCGCAGGGAAGCGATCAGTTTAACTCGGTACAGGACAAGCTGGAGCAGGCTTTCGCCCAGCTACCATTGGCTCAGCCGTTTTATTTTAGCAGCGTTACCGAAAGCATCGAAGACAAAGGCACTGTCGACTATCTGATGGACATTGCGCTACAGGCAGGCCTCGATTGCCGCTATATTCAGCTGGAACAACTGGGCGATATGGACGGCCAACTGGTCGATCTCGATGGCTATCCGGTAAATGGCCTGTTCAAGCTGTACCCGTGGGAATTTATGCTGCAGGAAGATTTTGCCAGCACCATTTTAACCAGCAAAACCCAATGGCTGGAACCCAGCTGGAAGCTGTTGTTATCTAACAAAGGAATTTTGCCGCTGCTGTGGAAAAAATATCAGGGCCACCCTAATTTATTGCCCGCTTTTTTTGCCGATAACCGCGAGATAGAACCCGGTTGGGTGAAAAAGCCATTGTTCTCGCGGGAAGGCGCCAATATTGAGCTGGTGACTGCCAGCGGCCAGCGCATAAAAGAAGACGGCCCTTACACCGACAACGGCTATATTCGCCAGGCCCTGGCGCCACTGCCAAAGTTTGGCGACAGCTACACCTTAATTGGCAGCTGGGTGGTCGGCGATAGCGCCGCCGGTATTTGTATTCGCGAAGATAACAGCTTAATCACTAAAGACAGCTCGCGTTTTTTGCCGCATATTATCCTCGGTTAATTGCCATCTGAAAAAAGGGGTCAGAAAAAAAGAAAAAAAGGGTCAGAGTGATTTTCAGGAAACGCAGCCCAAAATAAGAATAGATATGCTAAAAATGTAGATAATAATACAAAATACGCCTAAAATGCTGATTTTACTGCCGCTAAATTTGGCTTTTTGTCAGCTTACTGCCATCTTTATAACCTATACAGTTAATTCTTAAGCAAAAGGAAGTCCCTTACCCGTGCGCACTACTGAACTTGTCTCCGGTTTTCGCCAGTCTGCCCCCTATGTTAACGCTCACCGTGGTAAAACCTTTGTGGTGATGCTGGGCGGCGAAGCCATTACCCAACCTGGTTTTCGTAGCATTATCAATGATGTTGCCCTGCTTAACAGCCTGGGTATAAAAATTGTGCTGGTGTATGGCGCCAGGCCGCAAATTAATCAGGCATTGGGCCAAGCCGGCCTGGAGCCGACCTACCACAACCGGGTACGGGTAACCGATGATGACTCATTTAAGCTGATTAAACAGGTTGCCGGCGCACTGCAGCTGGATATTACCGCCCGCTTGTCGATGAGTTTAAGTAATACCCCTATGCAGGGCGCGCAGATAAACGTGATAAGCGGTAACTTTGTTATTGCCCAGCCGTTGGGCGTTGATGAAGGCATTGACTATTACCACAGTGGCAAAGTGCGGCGGATTGACGTAGCCGGTATCAGACGTCAGCTGGAGCATAATGGCATAGTGTTAATGGGGCCGATAGCGGCTTCAGTTACCGGGGAAAGCTTTAACTTAACTGCCGAAGATATTGCCACGCAGGTGGCTATAAAATTAAAAGCCGACAAAATGATTGGTTTTAGCGAAGTTGGTGGCATAACCGAGCCAGATGGTGACATTATTGCCGAATTAATGCCAAATGAGGCTGAAAATATATTAGAGGAACTGGCTGAAAACAACTCAGCCTGTCCGGGCACCCTGGCTTTTTTGCATGCGGCCATCACCGCCACCCGCGGCGGCGTGCCGCGCTGCCATTTGGTCAGCTACGATGAAGATGGTGCGCTACTGCAGGAATTATTCTCCCGCGATGGTATCGGTACCCAGATTGTTACCGAGTCCGCAGAGAAGCTACGCCGGGCAACTATCCGGGACATTGGCGGTATTTTAGATTTAATCAGGCCGCTGGAGCAACAAGGGCTGCTGGTACGCCGTTCCCGCGAGCAGCTGGAAATGGAAATTGACTACTTTACCCTGATAGAACGCGATGGTCTGGTGATCGGCTGCGCCGCGTTATATCCGTTCATTGATGAAAATGTCGGTGAGTTTGCCTGCCTGGCGGTACACCCCGATTACCGCGACGCCGACCGGGGCTATTTGCTGTTAAAGCATATTATTCAGCAGGCACGGCAGCGACGCTATGACAAAGTATTTGCCCTGACGACCCGCAGCATTCACTGGTTTTTAGAGCAAGGCTTTGAGCTGGTCACGGTAGACGATTTACCCAGCCAGAAAAAGCAATTGTATAATTATCAGCGCCGCTCAAAAATCCTAGCGCTGACCCTGTAAAGCCCTACGGCTTAATCTGCATTGCCACTGACTTACCTAGCGCCCGGGCGGTAGTCCACTTACCGCCCGATACGGTTAGCAGTTGTCCCTGCCAGCTAAGCTGATACTCACGACTGGCGTTGCTGGCATTCGCACTGCCGCCAAGCAATGGCCTTACGCCGGCAAAATTGGCCAGTACATTGGTGTGCGTGGCTTTAGGCTGAAAATAATGGTTATACACGTTTAACAGATAGTCGCGCTCGGCTTCAGAGCAGGTAATAGGATCAGTCAGTTGCTGCCGCACCTCGGTTGTACCCAGCAACGTATTGCCTTGATAGGGCAACACAAATACGATACGTGTTTCGCCGGGCACCTCCAGCATATGACCATAGCGACTGATTGCCGGCAACAGTAAATGACTGCCGCGCACTAAATCCAGCGGCTGCTGAGCTAAACCTGACTGCTTTAACAGCTGCTGACTCCAGGGGCCCGCAACATTAATTACCCGGTCAAATTGTTGCCAGCCGCTGTGCAGCAAAACCCTGCCATCGGTATCAACCTGCAGCACCTCGGCATGTTCGCATATTTGCACCCCGGCTTTGGTACATTGCGCAGCCATCCACAGCCCCAGTTTCTGATCGTCCATCTGGCCATCAAAAAACAGATAAGCGCCTTTTAGTCCATCGGCGTTTAAATGTGCAGAGCAACGTAAGGCCTGCGATGCCGTTAACCAGCGGTGACGACCAATGCCTTTGCGTCCGGCAAAGGTATCATATAGCCATAAGCCTATTTTCAGTTGCCAGCGGGCCCGGCGCGAATCATCATAGATAGGATAAAGAATAGGCAGGCGCCGGGTAAGCTGCGGTGCTTTTTTCAGCCACCAGCGTCGCTCCTGCAGCGCTTCTCTTACCAGGCGGAACTCGCCCTGCTCCAGATAGCGTAGCCCACCGTGCAGTAATTTAGACGATGCACTGCTGGTTGCCGCCATGAGTGTGTCGCGTTCAAACAAGGTTACCTGATGGCCGGCCAGTGCCATTTGCCAGGCACTGGATAAACCATTAATGCCCCCTCCTACAATCGCCAGCTTCATTAGCGTTCCTTTTATCCGGGTAAAGTGAATCAGCAAGCACCTGATTAGTTTAGCAGCACTAAATCATTGCGGTGTATGACCTCTTCACTGGGACAATATCCTAGCACCGGGGCAATCTGGCCACTGTGCAGCCCCAGTATTTTAGTCAGTTCGTACGAATTATACTGACTGATCCCCTTTGCCAGCTCCTGTTGCTCTGGGCCTATGATCAGTACCGCATCACCTTTTTCAAAGCTGCCGGAGCAACTGACAATACCACTGGCCAGCAGCGAGGCACCTTTTTGCTGCAATGCGGCGCAGGCGCCGGCATCAACGTGCACCGCCCCGTGCTGTTTCAAACTATTTAACAGCCAGTGTTTTTTGGCGCTAAGCCGCTCCTGTTGCCGGATAAAGCGGGTACCCGTTGGCTCGCCGTTAAGAAGCCGGGTAAAACTGCTGGCATCCTGACCGTTAATTATCAGGGTATCTATTCCGGCTTTGGTGGCTTTATCCGCCGCTTGAATCTTGGTATGCATACCTCCGGTGCCAATGGCATGATGACTACCCCCCGCCATGGCATAAATATCTTTAGTAATTTGTGTCACTTCAGCGATATGGCTCGCGTCTGATACCAACCTGGGGTTAGCCGTATACAAACCATCAATATCAGAGCAGATCAGCAGTGCATCAGCATCCACCACGATGGCCACCAATGCCGCCAGATTATCGTTGTCGCCCACTTTTAATTCAGCGGTGGCCACAGAGTCATTTTCATTGACAATGGGTAACACCTGATTGGCCAGCAGGGTACGCAGTGTATTGTCAATATTCAGGTAACGGCGGCGGTCTTGCAGATCATCATGGGTTAGCAGTATCTGGGCACAGTCAAAGTCAAATAGCTGGCTCCAGCTGGCCATCATCCGGCTTTGGCCAACTGCAGCCATGGCTTGTTTAATATTAATTGGCAGAGGGTGTTGCTTGGCTACAAAGGCATTGCGCCCGGCAGCAACACTGCCGGAGGAGACCAGTACCACTTCGATATCAGCCAGACGGCACCGTGCAATAAAATGCGCGATACTTAACAGATAGCGGGTGGAACACCCCTGGGCAGAGGGTGCAATTAACGCACTGCCTACTTTGATAACAATACGACGCCAGGACGCAAAAGCCATAACAACCTCCCGCTTAACTCTGGCAGCAGCTTACGATTTAGGCGTCTACATGTCTATTGTTATTTAATTACGTGCGACCGCAACATTACATTCACCCGCCGTCAGGTGGGTAAAATTGCCATACGCCGCAATAATAAGCTCTTGTTCCGTATGGTGACGCACGCGCCAACTTACCTGACCGCTGCCAAAAGCAGGGTGATCAATCACAAAATTACCCGTTTGCTGGCGGATATTATAATTGAAGGTATCCTGTCGCTGTCCTTGCTGAATATGCTGGGTCATCTGATGCTTAGCAAATATCCAGGTTTTACTCATTGTCTCATCCCGGTAAACGGTGCCGTCCAGTACCTCAGAGGTACCCAACTCACACCAGCTCCCTTCCAGCAAAGGTATTTGCTCACTCGCTTCCTGTTCACCGAACAGCATATCAATCTGGGCCTGATCACCGGAAATACAAGCTGCCCCCTGAAAGACTACGCTGCCATCGGCTGCCGTGCACTTATACACATTGGCATGCGCGACCTGGCCTACCCCTAAAACAAAAAACAAACAAAAACAACGAATTATTATTATCATCACAGTTTATCCTGACTGTTTATTACCCTGGCAGCCATTCTTGCTAGCCAAAAAACTTAGCTACCATACCCAAAAACCAGGCGAAAGGGAATTCCATTTACATAAAATCTACATCGGGTCTTGAATCAATTAGTAATCAGGCCAATACATTTAAGTGAATAATTAAGTTCAGCAGCAATTCAGAGAACAGTGTTAAGCTCAATTCATTAATCTAAGGAGCCCAATATGAAATTTACGTCTTTTGCCGTTACAACCCTGGTTGCCAGCCTGACATTAGCCGGCTGCGCTAATCAGTCTAATGCTACCAAAGGCGCCGCTATTGGCGCTGTTGCGGGTGCTATTGCGGGCAAAGCTACCGGCAACCATAAAGATAAACGCCTGGTCATTGGTGCTGCCGTAGGTGCCCTGGCAGGTGCCGCCGTTGGTAGTTATATGGATAAACAAGAAAAAGCCATGCGGGAAGAGCTTAGCGGCTCAGGGGTAAAAGTTATCCGCGATGGCGACATTTTAAAGTTAGACATTCCAGCTCAGCTTACTTTTGATATTAACCGCTCAGATATCAAATCGAATTTGTATCCGGTGTTTAATGATATTGCAAAAGTACTGCGTGATTACGAAAAAACCATGTTGGTGATTGCCGGCCATACTGATGATACCGGCCCGTATCAGTACAATATGAATTTATCGATGGCCCGTGCTGATGCCGTTAAGAATTATTTAATGGCGCAGAACGTGCAGTCAGTCAGGTTGGAAACTCAGGGTTATGGCCCGAACTATCCGGCCGTGCCGAACACATCGGATGCGAATCGCACACAAAACCGTCGGGTAGAGATCCATATCGAACCTATCGTTGAATAAACGGCAAAGGCTCGGTTCGAGCACAGCATTGAATACGACTTAATAAAAAACAGCGCCATCAGGCGCTGTTTTTTATTGGTCACCTCGATTAAAACCGGTAACTGACTTAGCCGTACACAAATTGGCCACGGGGATTGTGAACCCGCGAGGCATAACCGTACAGGTCGGCATCACCATCACCTATCGCAAATGGCGGATCTTCATCCAGTGCGTTATTCATCCCCAGCACCAGTTGCGTTTTGTCGTTCAGATTATAACGAAGCTGCACATCCAATAGCATTTGCGCACTAATTGAACGGGTTGACGTGCTTTCAACTTCACTTGGCGCCGCATAATCTTCAAACTCACCAATGTAACTCAGGCTGGTAACCACGCCCCAGTCACCGTGGCTCCAGTCAGCCGCTGCCAACCAGCGGTGTTGCGGATAGTTATACTCGCCGGCATAGTCGATACCGTTTTTCTCGAACTTATTGATATACGACCAATCCAGATTAAAGCGAACTTGTCCCATATCCTGTAACGCTAAACGGTAAGAAGTAGACAGATCTAAGCCTGTAGCCTCCTGTGAGCTGACATTGACATAGCTGTTAAATAAGCGGGATAATTCACCCAGAGTTTGCCCTGGCAAAGGATCTAAGCGAACACAAATAGTGCTGCTCTGATTATTACATTCGGCGTTGTACACATTTTCAAAATCGTTTTTATCGATTTTATTATCCTGCGTAATACTCCAGACATCCGCGGTGACATCAAATTCATCATTTATCTGCCAGACAAAGCCAAGATTAAATGTTTCAGATTCTTCTGGCTGCAAGCCTTCAGCACCAACAAAGACGATGGTGTAGTCGGTTGCTGCACAAGCTGGATTGCTGGGGTCAATAGTGGGGCAACGAAAGGTGTCAGTAAAAAATACCGATTCCTGTGACGGCCCCAGACCAATTTGCGCCAGTGAAGGTGCCCGGAAGCCCTGTCCAAATGAGGCCCGCAGGGTAAAGTTGTCCAGCGGGCGCCACTTCATACTTAATTGCGGATTAGTGGTAGAACCAAAGTCGCTGTAGTGGTCATAACGGCCAGCTACCGTAAATTCAAGCTCATCTGATACCGGTACCAGTAACTCAATATACGCCGCATACTGATCGCGCTGTGCCTGAGCCGAAACAGACTCAGTGCCAAAGATTAAACCACGCTGGAATTGGTCATCCGGCTGATCAAAAGCATCTTCTTCACGATACTCCAGCCCCGCCGCCATGGAGACCATCTGATCTCCGAGGGCAAAGGCTTCACCACTGATACTGGCATCGTATGCCGTAATATGTGACTCACCACGGCGCACTAACGATGTAGTAATCGCATCAATTACTTCTGGCGAATTTATAGTGCCGCCAAATGGATTATAGTTACCCAGGTTAATCTGCTCTTGCAGAAAATCAGTGCGTACCCAGCCCTGTTGCTTGCTGCCGGTTTGCATTGACTCGCTTCGTCCTTTCTGGGCAGCGATATCCCAATCCCAGTTATTTAGCTGGCCGCGCAAACCCACCACCAGGCGCAATGAATCAGATTCGATATCCCAGGTCCGTGGTCCGGCATCTACCGTCCGAAAACGGTTAATCGCGATATCTTCGTCAAATGGGTTATCTGGATGAGAAGCAGGAACCGTTAATCCGGCATCGCCATCCAGTGGCGTTGCCGCACCCGCTGCCTGTGAACGGTTGTGCTGTACCGCTAATTCAACATAGCCTTCCAAATCAGAGCTAAGACGCTGACTTCCCTGGAAAATTGCTCCCACCCGCTCTGCCGCAGGAACTACCATACCAAAAGGACCATAATCGAACACACACGTTTGACCGAATGCTCTCTCTGTCGGGCAATCCGGATCGATACGGGTTTCACCATTTACAATAAAATTACCCGGAAAACCACGTGATGAACGGAAATCATTGCCGCCGTAAGGCGCCTGGTTAGCCGTGCCAAAACGGCCCATCTCGGTACCGGTAATAACGGTATTTTTAAAATAATCCAGAATTAATGTGGCATTGGCATCATCTGACTCGGTGCCCCATACCAGGCTTGCTGAGGTTTCATCATACGAAGGCCCGGTGGTGCCACCATGGCTGACACTAAGTTCTGCACCGTCAAAGTCTTTACGTAAAATAATATTGACCACGCCGGCAACCGCATCGGATCCATAAACTGCCGATGCACCATCTTTTAATATTTCAACCCGCTCTATTGCAGCAACGGGAATAGAATTAATATCGACAAAAGAGTTGGCAATATTTTCAGCAAAAGCACTGACCGCAACCCGCCGGCCATTGATCAGCACCAGGGTGGCGTCGGAGCCGAACCCCCTTAAACTGATCGCCGCGCCACCATTTGCGGTGGAATCCTGGTTATTGCCGCGAGTAGAAAAAGTACCTGTACCAGCAACCGGCGTTCTTTCTAACAGTTGCTGTAAGTTTGAAAAGCCCGATTTAGCAATTTCGTCACGGCTGATAACGTCTATTGGTGCTGCGCCTTCCAAGTCATTGCGTTTAATCCGTGAGCCGGTAACTTCAATTCTCTCAACCAGAGGCGCTACTGTTTGCGCAGTGCCCTGTTGGCCGAAACTGGCGGCGCTAAAACCGGTGGAACTTACTGCCAGCGCACAAAGTGAATATTTAAATAACGTATTCATATGCTTCCTTTATTATTTGTGTTGGTACTGCCGCTCAGACAGCCACAAATGTGTAGCATACAATTGCCAATATTCACATTGCCATTACAAATTATTACAAATGATATTTTCAAGCGAATTTCTAACTGGAGTTTATTGCTGGATGAATGGTCTTAAAAAAAAGAGATTAAACGCAAAAGCCCGCTGGTTAGCGGGCTTATAATAATTGAGGTTCTGCTTTACTTACTGATTTTGGGCGTATTGCCGTTCAAGCGACACTGCCTGCGCTTGCAAACCTCTTAAGGTAGCACGCTCTGTACTGATCCGCTCGGCAAAGCGTTGTTCGGTGCGCTCGATTTTCTGAGCGATTGCCGCCACTTCTTCTGCCCGCGGGAAACTGCGCCTTAACTTGTATTGCTCGGCTTTAAGTTCTTCCAGTAAAAGTGTTTTTTCTTGCTCAAGCTTCGCTATCTGAAACTCGACAAACCGGCTTTTACGCTTCACAGCATCAACCTGCTGCTTAAACTCACCGGGTGTACCTGACAAGGCCGTACCAACCGGCCGCATATCTACTGCTTCAGCATCCTTGGCACATGGAAACTGGCTAAATTCAACCACGCCATTCGTTTCACATTTATACACCGTCGCCTGCGCTGAAAACGCCCCTAAAAACAATAACGACAAGTATCTCATATTACTTCACCCTTTTTATGAGCAATAAATGTACAAAATGCTTGCCAATTTAGCAAGCTTTCTTTGAAATTTATTTCAGGCTAGCCGCTGGCCTGAACCTGCCCGGGCGGTTACATAAACGGCGTTAGCTGGCTTGCAAGGCTTTTCTCATAAAGTTTGGCAGGGCACTGGCTGCTTTGTGAATATCAACATTATAATATTCTGTCGTAAACGCTGCCTGCTGTGCATCCGCCTCTCGAAAACCATTGAATGCCGCGCCTTTACGCGCCAGGGTGCAGGTCCACCAACCGGAAGGATATACCATCTGTGGGAAATTGAGAGTTTGCAGCGCGGCAAAACCGGCATCGCTCATCGCCTGACGCATTGCTGATAGCAACGGCATATGGATTAATGGCGATTCACTTTGCTGCACCAAAATACCGCCTGGGCGCAGGGCTTGCAGACAACTGGCGTAAAAGGCCCGGTTAAATAACCCTTCGCCCGGACCAATCGGGTCGGTCGAGTCAACAATAATTACATCTACCGATTCTGCTGCTGCATCACGCATAAACTGAATACCATCAGCAAACTGCAAAATGGCACGGGGGTCATTATTTGATGCGCATAACTCCGGGAAATACTTTTCGGCCATCCGGGTCACTTGCTCATCGATATCAATTTGCGTAACCGTCTCTACCCCCGGGTGTTTTAGTACTTCGCGCAAGGTGCCACAATCGCCACCGCCGATAATCACTACATTCTTCGGGTTGGGGTGGGTAAATAACACAGGATGACTGAGCATTTCGTGATACAAAAAGTTATCACGGCTACTGAGCATGATCACGTCATCAATAACCATCAAATTACCGAAATGGCTGGTTTCATACATCGCAATTTTCTGAAATGGCGACTGTACTTCATCCAGTTTTTTGGTAATGGCCAGGCCAAATACGCTACCACTGTCGGCAAATACTTCAGTTAACCACTTTTTGTCATCAAATACTGACATCTTTTTTCCCCTTGTACGTATAGGCCGCATATTTTGCCTGTATGGGCGGCAACAAACAAATTTTTATCGTTTTTTGCTGCAGTGCAACGGCATAGGCTTTACACTATCTGACAGAGAAATATTTAAGGAATCGTAATGGCTGATTGGGGTATTGAAAAAGCACGTTCAATTTATAACGTTGCCGTATGGAGTGAAGGCTATTTTGATGTTGATCAGAAAGGTAGTTTAATTGCCTATCCGGATCAGGATCACAGCAAAGCAGGGATCAGCTTTCCGGAGCTGACTAACCGCTTCAAAGAAGAAGGCCTTACTCTGCCGGTGCTGGTGCGCTTTACCGATATATTGCAGCACCGGGTTGATACCCTGATTACCTCATTTAAGAATGCCAAAGCCAAGAAAGAATATAAGGGCCAGTACACCGCTGTTTATCCGATTAAAGTGAACCAGCAGTTTTCTGTGGTTAAACGCTTAATCAGCCACGAAAGTGGCAAAGTAGGCCTGGAAGCAGGCAGTAAGCCCGAGCTGATGGCCATTTTAGGCGTGACCGAAAAACCGCTGCAGATTGTCTGCAACGGCTATAAAGACAGCGAGTTTTTAAGGCTGGCGACCATTGGCCAGATGATGGGCCACACCGTTTATGTGGTGGTAGAAAAACTGTCTGAGCTAAAAACCCTGCTACGCGAAATTGATAATTTAGGTGCAGCACCCCGTATTGGCATCCGGATCCGTTTAAACTCAGTGGGTAAGGGTAAATGGCAAAATACCGGTGGTGAAAAAGGCAAGTTTGGTTTAACCGCCACTCAGGTATTGCAGGCCATTGAGGTGCTGCGTGCTGCCGGTAAGCTCGATTTATTACAATTAGTGCATTTTCATATCGGTTCGCAAATTGCTAATATTCGCGATATTCATAATGCTATTCGTGAATGCGCCCGGCATTACGCCGAACTGCGCACCCTGGGTGTGCCCATTACCACCGTTGATGTCGGCGGTGGCTTAGGCGTAGATTACGAAGGCTCGAAATCACGCTCCGCCTGTTCGATGAACTACACCATGATGGAATATGCCCGCAACGTGGTTAACGGTTTAAAAGAAGTGTGTGACGAGTACGACCTGCCGCACCCGAACATTATTACCGAGTCCGGCCGGGCAATGACGGCGCACCATGCGGTGCTGGTAACCGATGCGATTGATATTGAACGGGCACCTGGCTTGGTCAATTTGCCGGAGCCCAGTGACGACGCGCCAACGGTTATTTTAGGGTTATGGGAAGCCTACCAGAATGTGACACCGCGCTCGGCCATTGAGGCTTATCATGATGCTATTCATTACTTTACTGATGCCCACGCCCAGTATGTGCACGGTTTACTGACCCTGCAAGATTGGTCATTGCTGGAACAAATTTATTTTGCCACCATTAATAAAGTACGGGCTAACTTAGACTTATCGGCGCGCTCGCATCGGGCTATTCATGACGAACTGAATGAAAAACTGGCCGATAAATTATTCGTTAATTTCTCTTTGTTTCAGTCGATGCCCGATGCCTGGGGTATTGATCAGTTGTTCCCGGTCATGCCGCTGGAGCGCATGCTGGAACCGCTGGACCACCGGGCGATTATTCAGGATATTACCTGCGACTCTGATGGCCAGTTAAAAAGCTATGCCGACGGCAATGGCATCGAGTCCAGCCTGCCGCTGCCGGTATATAAAGAAGATGAACAGTATTTACTGGGCATGTTTATGGTAGGCGCCTATCAGGAAATCCTTGGTGATTTGCATAACCTGTTTGGTGACACCGACTCGGTACATGTGGAACTGACGGACGATGGCGGTTACAAACTGACCAATATTATAAAAGGCGACACGGTTGCAGACGTGCTGCGTTATGTGCAGTTTGACGCCACTAAACTACTGACCTCCTATAGCAATCAATTGGCTAAGCTGGACATGAGTAACGATCAGAAAGAGGCATTGCTGGATGAATTGAAATCCGGTGTTTATGGTTATACCTATTTCGAAGATTAAGTTAGAATAGCAACTGATCGGACAAGTACAGAGCAGCCCAGAGCTGCTCTGTTTGTCTTAGGCTTATTTTCTGTTGCCAGCCACGGCAGCACGCTACCCAAACAACTTGAAGATGCAGGTAGGACGGGTATAAATAATCAGGTGCGCTATGTTTTCTTTTCTACCCAAGCCCGTTGTTGGCGTGATATCGGTATTACTGTATTTCTTTAACACCTTATTCTGGTTTGTACCGGTAACGCTGCTGGCCATATTGAAATTGCCCCCTATTACGCGCTGGCAAAGCTGGATGACTTATCTGCTGGATGCCTGTGCTGTGGCATGGATCAGTGTTAACAACTTTACCACCCGTTTATTTACCCGCATTCGCTGGAATGTGCAGGGGCTGGAACAATTGTCCCGCAAAGACTGGTATCTGCTGCTGGCAAACCATCAGTCGTGGGCTGATATTCTGGTGTTACAGAATATTTTTAACCGCAAAATTCCCTTTATAAAATTCTTTCTTAAAAAAGAACTGATTTATGTGCCGCTGCTGGGCATTTGTTGGTGGGCGCTCGATTTTCCGTTTATGAAACGTTACAGCAAGCACTTTTTGCAGAAAAATCCGCAGTTGCAGGGTAAAGACATCGAAACTACCCGCAAAGCCTGTCTTAAATTTCAATTTAAACCTACGACCGTTATGAATTTTGTAGAAGGCACCCGCTTTACCAAAGCTAAGCATGACATGCAGCAATCACCCTTTAGCCATTTGTTAAAACCCAAAGCCGGTGGTGTGGCATTTGTGCTCGGTGCCATGGGTAATCAGCTGCACAAAATGCTCAATGTCACTATTTATTACCCGCAAGGGATCCCCAGTTTCTGGGATTATATTTCGGGTAAGGTTCGTGATATAACAGTCAACATTAACGTGCTACCGATCAGCAGTGATTTGATTGGCGACTACAACGACCCTAACTACCGCGAGCACTTTCAGCAATGGGTAAACCAGCTATGGCAACAGAAAGATCGGGAGTTGGCCGCATTGGCAGAAAAAGGAGTTAGCTGATGTTAAGTTTTTTACCGGGTTGGTTATTGTTACCGATCAGTTTCAGCTGTTTTGCGCTAAACCTGGCGTTCTGGGGTATCGTGGTTACTCCACTGGGTATCCTGAAACTGTTGTTGCCATTTAAAGCTATGCACCGATTGCTGGCGATGGCTGGCCGTGGCTGCTTTCGTGGCTGGACCATGGTAAACACCGGCCTTATTAACCTATTCAATGATGTTGACTGGCAAATCAGTGGCCAGCAGGCACTGGATCGGGAAAGTTGGTATTTGCTGATCAGCAACCATAAAAGTTGGCTGGATATTCCGGTGGTCAGCGGTTTTGCCCATAAGCTTATTCCCGAGCCTAAATTCTTTTTAAAAGATCAGTTAAAGTGGATACCTTTTTTAGGAACTGGCTGCTGGGCGCTGGATATGCCCTATATGAAACGCTACAGTGCAGCCACGCTGGCAAAACAGCCCCACCTGAAAGGCAAAGATATTGAAACGACGCGTAAATCCTGTGCCAAGTTTTTAACCGTGCCAACTACCATTATTAATTTTGTTGAAGGTAGTCGTTGTACCGAGCAAAAACGTCTGGCTAAACGCAGCCCGTTTCAATACTTATTGCCCCCAAAAGCCGGTGGCATTGCTTTTACCCTTGCCAGCATGGGCGAGCAGTTTAATGCGATTTTAGATGTCACGTTAATTTACCCGGATAATCAGCAACATGTAGCACTGGATATGTTAATGGGTCGCCTAAAACGTATCGTTATTCAGGCTGACGTGCTGGCAGTAGACGAGCAGGTTATTGGTGACTACTTTAATGATACTGCTTTTCGGGAGCGCTTCCAGCTCTGGTTAAATCAGCGCTGGCTGATCAAAGATAAGAAAATACAGGCGTTTTATCAGCAGGAAAAACAAAGTAGTGCCGCTGGCGTGTTGCTGTCATCCTAAGTGCCGGCCTTTTATGCGAGAACGCAGCCGGCATTAGTTCTGACGCACAGCCTGTAGTAGCAGGTTGCGCGGGGTTACCTGATAATCACAAAACGCGTTTAACTGCACCTGATAGCCGTGTTGCTGCAGGTATAACGCGCGATCCAGCACCAGCCAACGCTCAAGCGGCCTGCGAAACAGATGCCGCACCAACTCAATCCGTGTTACCAGCGCAGCATGCTCAGCCCCCATTGTTAAATAGTGTTGCCAGTCAGGCGCTGCTGGCAGGGGAAGTTGATGTTGATCTGCGGCCCAACGGGCAAAATCGGCGAAATCACCGCTAAACCAATGCTTACCAACCGACGATAATGGCTGGGAGTTATTGTCACCGGTCAGCGCGGCGCGCAGTGCCTGATAAGCCAGTCGCCACTTTACTTCGGTATGGCGCAACTTTTCAATCCGGACACCGGCCGTTACCTGGCCCTGCACCGCCAGTTTTAAATCGTGATGGCTAAGTGCCAAATCAGCTTGCTGCGCCAAAGCAGATAATGGTTGATATTGCTCATCCGGAATTAAATGATAACAACAGGGCACCAGATGCAACTGCTGGCAACCTTTGCTGACAGCCTGGCGTAGTAGTTCAATATGTAATTGGCCACAGGCATGCAGTGCCACTACCTGTTGCTGTGGTGCCAATACCGCGCTGCCTTGTGGCGTAAGCACATCGGCATGAACAAAGCGTTGTGGGATATTAAACTGACTGGCCAGGGCGCTGCCATCGGCACAAAGCTGCTGTTGCCACTCAACACTGGTTACCGGCCGCTGAAACTGCCAGGCCAGCAGGCGGCCTAAATGGCCTTTGCCAGCGCACCATTCGAGCAGTGGCAAATCGCTTTGCGGTATCTGGCTGGAAAAAGCGGTAATTTGAGCCATTTTGCGCCCGCCAATGCCGTTGGTCAGCCAGAAGGGCACCGGTTTTAATTCGTGCGCTATTAAGGTGCTTTCAGGGGCGTTTAAATGGTATTTCAGTTGAAACAGGTCGCAAAACAGCTCGCCAAGATGCTGTTGCTGCAAGGCCGGGTCCTGATCAATACAGGCTAAATCCCGCTCTGGCAGGGCCAGCAGTTTTTCTGCTAACGCCGGATTATCCCAGGGTAACTGCTGGCAGGCAAAAGGTACCAGCTGCCAGTACTGCCGGTTTTGCTGAAGCACCGCACTGCATGCGGCAAAAGCCTGCTGCAGCGTCCCGGAATTCGTCACTAGTACAGCAAACTGTATAATTTGCGCCGGTAGTGGCTGGCAACGGTATCGCCTTTAGGCAGGGCGGCCAGAATATCCAGAAACAGTTTTTTACTGTCACCGTAGTTCAGGTCCTGCTGTAAAATCCCCAGCAGCAGTGCCAGCGCTTCTTCACTGCGCTGCGCTGCCTGATACTGTACTGCCAACTTTTCCTTAATGCTGCTGTCATCAGGATTCGCCGCCAGCTGCTGCTCCAGAGCGCGAATTTCCGGGGTGTCGGCCGCTTCCATCGCCAGTTCCAGTTTCGCTACCACCGCTTTGTAAATGCTGTCCTGATCAGCCAGTTTCACCTCAGCCAGCAGGGCTTGCGCCTGTGGCAGCTGACCCAGGCTGACCGCAGTATCAGCCAACCATACTTTTAATTCAGTCCGCTCGGGCGCTAAATCCAGTGCTTGTTTAAATAATGGATAGGCCTCAGCCGGATTTTGCTCAGCCAAAAACTGCTGCGCTTTAGCAATAAGGTCATCTTCAGGCTTGGGTAAATAAGGCTGTAAGCGGGTCATAATCGCTTGTTCGGTCTCAACACCGGCAAAGCCATCTACCGGCCGGCCATCTTTAATCAGCATTACGGTGGGTAAAGACTGTACGCCAAACTGCATGGCTAAGTCCTGCTGCTGATCGCAATCTACCCGGGCCAGCAATAATTGCTTGGGGTACTGTTGGACGATCTTCTTTAAAATAGGAGTTAATTGCTGACAGCCTTCACTGCGTGCTGAGTGAAACTGAAACAGTACCAGTTGCGTGTTCGATTGCTCCAGCACTTCACGGGCATTTTGGAGAGTGACTTCTACAATGGGGCTATGCATAACTGACAGGTCCTGTATTTCGCCATAATGGCCTAACTATGTGGCCGGATGCGCTATTTTACAAGCTCTGAGCACTATGGTGCAAATTCGAAAAAACCATCGACATTGCCACTAACATCCCGTAAATTGTAAGAGCGTTCAGATAATATGACTTCTTAAGAAGCGACAACAAGAACGCCATAGTTAACAACCCGTCCCCGTAGCAAACAGGCAGTACCCATGCGCGTACTGCAGATTATTAAGCCAATGCTGGTTTTCAGCGTTGGCCTTACGCTTTTGCTATAAAACTATGAGACAACCCCATGACAAGCCAATCTAAACAAACCGAGATGTTATCGGGTGCCGCCATGGTTATCCGGGCGCTGGCCGATGAAGGAGTAGAGTACCTTTATGGCTATCCGGGTGGCGCTGTGCTGCATATCTACGATGCCTTATTTCAACAAACCAAAGTTAAACATGTATTGGTGCGCCACGAGCAGGCGGCTACCCATATGGCCGATGCCTATGCCAGGGCAAGTGGTAAAGCCGGTGCGGTCCTAGTCACCTCAGGCCCGGGAGCCACCAACGCGGTGACGGGTATTGCTACCGCCTATATGGATTCTATTCCGATGGTGGTGTTAACCGGCCAGGTGATGAGCCACTTAATTGGTGACGATGCGTTTCAGGAAACCGATATGCTGGGTATTTCCCGGCCTATTTGTAAGCACAATATGTCGGTACGCCGGCCAGAAGATATTCCGGCTATTATTAAAAAAGCCTTTTATATTGCCCAAAGTGGCCGGCCTGGTCCGGTGGTAATTGATATCCCAAAAGATATGACCATTCCCAGCCAGACGTTTCCTTATCACTACCCCAGCGAAGTAAAACTGCGCTCGTATCAGCCCAAATTAAAAGGCCACAGTGGCCAGATTAAAAAAGCAGTTACCGCACTGTTGGCGGCTAAAAAGCCGATACTGTATGCCGGTGGTGGGGTAATAATGGGCGGCGCCTCGAATGAACTGACCGAACTGGCACAGCTGCTTAACTTACCGGTAACCAATACATTGATGGGGCTGGGCTGTTACCCGGCCAGCGATATACAATTTATTGGTATGCTGGGCATGCACGGTAGCTATGAAGCTAATCAGACAATGCACCATGCCGATTTAATTCTGGCAGTAGGTGCCAGGTTTGATGATCGGGTAACCAATAACACCAAAAAATTCTGCCCCGATGCCACTATCATTCACATTGATATAGACCCGGCCAGTATCAGTAAAACCATTAATGCGCATATTCCGATCGTCGGTTTGGTGCAACCGGTGCTAAGCGAAATGCTGGCGTTGCTGCATCATAAAAAGAAAAAGCCCGATAGCGCTGCGATGAAAAAATGGTGGCAGCAAATTTATGAGTGGCGCACTGTGCACGGTGGCCGTTACGACAACGCCGCCCCGCAGTTAAAACCGCAGTATGTGATTGAGCAGGTCAGTAAAATTACCAAAGGCGATGCGTTTGTCTGCAGTGATGTAGGACAGCACCAGATGTTTGCCGCGCAATATTATGGCTTTAACAAACCCAACCGCTGGATTAACTCGGGCGGTCTTGGCACCATGGGCTTCGGCCTGCCGGCGGCCATGGGGGTTAAACTGAATTATCCCGATGCTGATGTAGTATGCGTCACCGGCGAGGGCTCTATTCAGATGAATATTCAAGAGCTATCGACCTGCCAACAATATGGCCTGGGGGTAAAAATCATCAACCTGAATAATGGCTATTTAGGCATGGTGAAGCAGTGGCAGGATATGAATTATGAGTCACGTTATGCCAGCTCGTACATGGATTCCCTACCCGACTTTGTCAAACTGGCCGAAGCCTATGGTCATGTTGGCATTCGGGTAACCGAACCTGAGCAGCTTATTCCAGCCCTGGAGCGGGCCTTTGCCCTGAAAGATCAGCTGGTGTTCCTCGATATTCATATCGACCCGAAAGAGCACGTGTATCCGATGCAAATACCCGGTGGCGCCATGAATGAAATGTTTTTAAGCAAAACAGAGAGGACTTAGCATGCGACATATAATTTCTGTGCTGCTGGAAAACGAGTCGGGCGCCTTAGCCCGTTTAGTCGGTTTATTTGCCCAGCGCGGCTACAACATTGATTCGCTTACGGTTGCACCCACTGAAGATGCGACGTTATCGCGTTTAACCCTGGTAACTCATGGTAATGATCAAGTGATTGAGCAAATTACCAAGCAGTTACACAAGCTGATTGAAGTGGTAAAACTGACCGATTTAAATGAGTCGGCGCATCTTGAGCGCGAGCTGATGCTGATCAAGGTAAAAGCCAGCGGCGCGGCGCGCGACGAAGTAAAACGTTGTGCTGATATTTTCCGCGGCCAGATCATTGATGTCACCGCCACAACTTACACCGTGCAGTTAGTGGGAACCAGCGACAAACTGGATGCCTTTATTCAGGCATTAGCCGGCACTACTATTTTAGAAGTGGTGCGCAGTGGCGTATCAGGCATTGCTCGCGGTGAAAAAACTCTGGCGTTGTAAAAACGCAATTAAGGACGAATATCACTGAGTGTTATTGAGGAAGGGCTGGAATACTATGCATTAAGAAACTTAGCCGCTGCGTTTACATCAAAGACCTGCAGTGTTACTTTCGGCTTAAATCCTTATTGGAAACGTTAGTACCAATGCACTCAGCCAGAGTACTTTTGTTTGTTGGCGTAGCCCTAAACATAACCATTAGCAGTGTTTGCCATGCAGATGCCGGCTTGCCGCCGGTATTAAACAGCTATCCTAAGTGCGATTATCAGGTAGTCCGGTACGCCGAGGATACAGATAAAACGGTAGCGCGGGATGATGATATTGCGACGGCCAAACAAACCTTATTGCAAAATACTATCGCTAAAATTCGCCAACAAGCGGCCGAAGCTGGTGCAAATGCGGTCATTTTAACTGATGTGCAAGGCGTTATCAGTAACAGTGAATCACTGAAAACCATCAGACATTCAGGCCGTGAGGTTAAATACCGGATTGCGGCCGAGTTAATTACCTTATGTCAGCAAGATAACGACTTACCGACCGTGTACGCTCCCTACAACAGTGCAGGCCAAAAGCAAGCTGAAACCCGGCAGGCTTCCCTCACCACCAGCATGCAGTTTGCGGTGTCTTTGCCAGTTGTCACCCACACAGAGCAGGTTGAATCGGCGCCGCTTTCGGACACCATATCGCTGCAGCATGGTTTTTATGGCGCCCGTGTCGGTATGACGCCGCCGCAAGTACAGGCATTATTTGGTACGCCCGATGCAGAGCTGGCGCTGGAAAAAGAGCAGACCGCCTGGATTTATGGCCAGGAGCATCTGATTGTTTTTGCTGGTAATAATGCAGTTGCATTTCATCAAAGCAATAACCTTTTGTCAGCAGAAATAAAGAAAAGACTGCTTGAAAATCTGCGCTTTCAACAACATCAATGGCGGTTAGACGATACTTTCCGGCGTCGTGCGCCTCTAACAGAGATAAAAGCGTTCTATCAGGAGAAGTTGATCTCTGTAGATCAGTATCAATTTTCACTACAAGGCGACGATAGCCAGCTTATCCTCAATTTTGCGCCTTATCTGGATATAAAAAGTAATAGTAATCAGCTGTTACTGGTTGAAATCAGCCTGGTAGCAACACATTATGCTGTAGGCAAGTTGCAGCTTGCACTGCCAGCGGCCGACTCAATGCTACAAGTAAAAAACAGCCTGCAAACGCTTGCCAACCCCGACGAAAAAAGGCTTGCTACGCTGCCTCAAATCACCTCTCTCAATCGCAGCAAGTTACGTGACGGCAATCGTCTTTCAGTATTAAGCCCGGTCCTGGCGGTTAGCTACAATGAAAGCCATTTAGTTGGCCTGACGGTAACTAATATTTTAGACGACTACGCCATCAGTGATATTCAACAACAGTTGAAATTTTTAGGCTTACCGGCAAACCGGGCCGATTTTATGGCGCGTTTTGCCGATGCTTTTGATAGCCTTAACCAACTGACCCTGTATGGCGATAATGTAGAAATTAAAGCCACCTATAACCAAGATGAGCTTATCGACAGTCTTAACATCAGTTGGTACTGATAACGTAGTGTGGGTTGGCCAGTTTTTAACTGGTTTCACAGAGATTACTGGGCTAAGCTAACGCTATCCGCCGTCATTAACATTGAGATTATGCCAAATTATCGCTGTCTGTACGCTGTTTTAATGTGTTGTTTGCTGTGCAGTTTACCCTTACTGGCAGCGCCAAAGCAGGAAGTGTTGCTACTTACCTATCACTTTAAAGCGCCCTATATTGTTGATGCCAATCAGCAGCAAGGTTTGTATTTCGATTTGGCTAACTATCTTAATCGCTACAGTAAGCAGTTTTCTTTCAGAACCGAGTTTATGCCACGACGTCGCATTGACGCGATGTTGCAACAATCGTTTGCTCACGTTGTTGTCGGTGTACAGCCAGTATGGTTTAAACATTTGGGTACCAGGGTCAAGTTCACTCAGGGCGTATTACAGGAGAATGATATTTTTGTTTCATTAGCCGCCAGCCCCTTCGTTAGCAATAATCTGGATAATCTGGTGGGTAAAACCTTTATTGGCGTGCAGGGTTATCGCTATGTCGGGCTGGAGCAGGCAGAAAAAAATAGTATCCTGATCCGGGTCGATACCATGCATGAAGATAATGTGCTGGATATGTTGCGACTGGGACGCGGCGACTTTACTGTCATTAGCCAATCAACCTTGCAATACAAGGTTAGCCATGGCGAGAACCCAACTTTATATTACGTGGCTGAAAAACCGCATGAACACATTATCCGTCGCCTGATGTATAGCAGCGAAGACACACAACTTGGTACGGAGTTAAATCGCATCATTACCCAGATGAAAAACGACCCTGCCTGGCTTGGCGTATTAGAAAAATATAATTTGGATCCATCCTTTATTCCACCCGCTTAAAACAGGCCAGCAAACCAGAATAAATAGAGTAATGCAAAACCGCTAAGATAAGCCAAACCAAGCCAACTTAACCACTTTAATGGCCAACTTATCCCTGCGGCGGAGCTGCTTGCCATAAGGTTGTAATTGAGCCAGGCAAACACCGGTGTGGTTAAAAATGCCAGTGTCATGGCAAACGTCAGTAAAGGTCCCAGCGCAGCGCTGAAAAACAATAGCAGTGCCATGCCACTGGCTGCCTGCACCAGCAACCAAATATTCAGACTGTGCCGGTTAGCAGGCTGCTGCCAGCCAAGCAAAGTAAACGACTCATTTAAGGTGCGTGCATAGCCATCCAGCACGGTGATGGTGGTGCCAAACATACATAGAAAAGCAATTAACGCCACCATTGGCCGGGCCCAATCGCCGATGGTGCTGGCGTACATGCCAATTAATTGCTGGGCAAAGGCTGCTCCTGCCAGGGCAATATCCTGCTCTGAGCCATATTGCACCAATGCACCTAAACTGACAAACACCAGCGCCAGCGCCGCCGTAAGCCAATAACCCAGGTTAAAGTCAAACAAGCCTTGCGCGCGGCTAATCGATTGCTGGCGCAACTTCGCCTTAAGCCATAACGAGCTGATAGCAGAGATTTCAATCGGCGCCGGCATCCAGCCCATTAATGCTACCAGAAAGCCCAGCATCGCCAGTTGCCAGGGTGACGGACCAATAAAATCAGCGGGCGCGCTGGCCCCGTTGCTGGCAGCAATAATAGCCGCGGCGACGGTAGTGACGGTGAGCAGCAGCATAATCAGCTTGGCCACCTTATCCAGCGCCCGGTAATGGCCCAGCAATAAAATCGCCAGGCACAATGTCAGAATAAGCGCGCACAAAAGCGGCACACTCACCGGCCACGGCAGCGCATAGTGCAGCAGACTTGCCGTAAGTAACAGCACCCCGGCGGTATTGACCACTGCCGCAATAATATTTAAACCGATAAAACTATAAAAATACGCCTTACCCTTGCGCTGATAGCCCTGCAGCAAGCTTTCATTGTGTTCCAGAGTGTATTGCACACCAAAGCGGAAAAAGGGATATTTTACAATATTTACTATTAATATCAGCCAGATAAGTTGCCAGCCGAATAGCGCGCCGGCCTGGGTAGAGGCCACCAGATGAGAGCCACCAATCGCGGCCGTTGCCATTAAAATACCGGGCCCCAGAGCCTGCAGCCGGCTCTGCCAACCTTGTTGCTGCGCTTGCATAGTCTACACTGCTTATTGTTATTTATTTCTGGCTAGCTTAGCCTAAGCAAATACAGGATGCAGCAACAGTTTTACGGCGCTGATCAACAACAACAAGGGTGCACCATGCAGGAAGAACAAGTCGATCAGGCCATGCTGTTTGAAGTAGTTGAAAACCAACTGGCTGACAACTACCCCACTGAGGTAAAAGCGACCTTAATGCGGCTACGGATGACGGGTAACAGCTATGATGATGCTATTGGCCTGATAGCCTGTGCATTGGCACCCGAGATGGTGGAGGTAATAGAGCATCAGCAAAGTTTTAATCTGGCGCGCTATGTCAGTCATTTAAATTTATTACCGCAAACCCCGTGGCTGGAGGAGTAAGCATGACAAGTGACGAAATTATTCATCAGGCATGGCATCAGCGGTTTGTGCTGGCAGGTGACGGTGAGCAGGCGCAACTGGATTATCAATTAGCGGGTAACACCATCAATTTTACCAATACCTTTGTGCCACCCGAGCTGCGCGGCCAGGGTTTGGCCGAAAAACTGGTGCGCCACGGCCTGGCCTGGGCCAGAGCACAAAATTTCACCATTCATGCCAGCTGCCGGTATGTAAAAAAATTTCTGAAATAACCCCATGCTAGCTGGTTAAATTCTGGTTTAACCCATCACAGGTAAGGCAGTCGTGATGACTTATATCAACATTAAAAAGGAAAATGTATGTTATCTCGCCCCAGTATTACCTTATTTGCCCTGCTGGCCAGTACCCTGTTAGCCGGCTGTAATAATACCACTGACACTGCGTCAGCCAGCACACAGAACAGCGCTTCTCAAAACACGTCTTTTAACGTTCCACAGTATAGTGTAGAACAGTTTTTTGCGACCAAAACGTATTTTGGTAATGATATTAATCACGATAACAGCGCGATGCTGGTGGCCTCGGATGAAACAGGCGTTTTTAACCTGTACCGGGTCAGTATGGATGGCAAGAACTGGCAGCCATTGACGAAATCGACCACCGATCCGGCCTTTCCGGTTAGCTGGTTTCCAAACGATGACCGGCTGCTGTACACCTCTGATCAGGGTGGTAATGAGTTAAACCATGTTTATCTGCGCGAGGTAGATGGCACAGTGCGGGATCTGACCCCCGGCGATAAACTCAAAGCCTACTTTGCTGGCTGGCACAACGACGGCAGCTTTTACATTGCCACCAATGAACGTGACCCGCGTTTTTTCGATCTTTATCATTACAACAGCCAGGACTACGGCCGCAAGCTGATCTATCAGAATGACGATGGTTATAGCATCAGTAATGTCAGCAAAGATGGTCGCTATCTGGCGCTGAGCAAAGAGCGCAATAATGCCGATAACAACCTGTTTCTGGTTGACCTTGGTAGCGCCACTCCCAGGCCGGTATTAATTACTGAACATCAGGGCAATATTTCGCATCAGATTTATGGCTTCACCCCGGACAGTAAAGCATTACTGTTTGGGGCTGACGGTAAAAGTGAGTTTGTAGCGGCCTACAGCTACAACCTGCAAAGCGTTGCAACCTCTGCATACAGCAAAGCTGACTGGGATATCAGTTTTATTTATTTCAGTGAAGACGAACAGTACCGGGTACAGGGCGTTAATGCCGATGCCTCTACCGAAATTAATATTACCAACCTTAAAAATGGTAAAGCGCTTAAATTACCCACGCTACCGGCTGGTGACTTACGTGGGGTGTCGTTTTCTGATGACAGTAAATATATGAGCTTTTATTTAAATGCCGATAACAGCCCGTCTAATTTATATGTCTGGCAACTGGGTAGTCCTCAGGCAAAGCGCTTAACTCAGGCACTGGACAGCAGTATTAATGAGCAACATCTGGTGCAAAGTGAAGTGGTACGCTTTAACAGCTTTGACGATTTAACTATTCCGGCGCTACTTTACAAACCCCACCAGGCTAACCCCAACGCCAAAGTACCGGCCTTAATCTGGATCCACGGGGGCCCGGGTGGCCAGTCCCGCACCGGTTACAATCCGATGATCCAACATCTGGTTAACCATGGTTATGCGGTGTTGTCGGTCAATAACCGAGGCTCATCTGGCTATGGCAAAACCTTTTATCATCTGGATGACCTGCGCCATGGTGAAGATGACTTACAGGACATTGTGTACGGCAAAAAATACCTGCAGCAGCTCGATTGGGTGGCGGGTGAGCGTATTGGCGTAATTGGTGGCAGCTACGGCGGCTATCTGACTATGGCGGCAATGGCCTTTACCGATGAGTTTGAGGCTGGCATTAATATCTTCGGGGTAACCAACTGGGTACGCACGCTGGAGAGTATTCCACCGTGGTGGGAGTCATTTCGTGAATCCCTTTATGCCGAGCTTGGCGATCCGACAGTAGATGGCGAGCGGCTGCGCCGGATATCCCCGGTATTTCATGGTGACAAAGTGCAAAAGCCGGTGCTGGTAGTACAAGGCGCCAACGACCCGCGGGTACTGCAGGTAGAAAGCGATGAGATGGTCGAGGCCATTCGCGCCAACGGCGTACCGGTAGAATATGTGTTATTTGATGACGAAGGCCACGGCTTTTTGAAAAAGAGTAACCGGATTAAAGCGCAGCAAGCCTATCTGGCGTTTTTAAAACAGTATCTTTAATTAACCCTGTGGGGTAATGGTTATAAAACAGGCCGCTTTGGGGCGGCCTGTTTCACGACATTCAAAGCCATTATTACTACTCATCTGGGTACTGTTCCTGTTGTCGCTGCTGCCGACGACTTAACCACCAGCTTAAAAGTACACCGCCTGCGACGGCAATACCCACCGCCAGTAAGGGCCGGTTTCTTATTGTGCTGCGACTGCCCGCAACCAGCTGCTGTTGCAGATGATGCAGCTGCTCTCCTTTATGCGATAGAGCATCAGCAGCCACGTGAGCGCCATCTGCCATTCTGTCAACCGCATGGGATGCTCTGCCAGACATCCTTCTGAATGCCGGTGCGGCTTTGTCTGTCACGTTATCGATTGCATTGTGAAAACTGCCTCTGGCGGTTTTTAAGCGACGGCGAACGGCATCCTGATTTATATTTCCGTTAGTAAAATAGTCCATAATACCTCCGTTAGTAACTGGTAAAAAATTAGCCTTAGCAACATTGCCGGGATACTAAGTCTAGAATATTGAGTCCAGAATATTGAGTATAGTACAGCTGCCAGAGTCGGGCTTATCGGTGCGCTGGCGCGCACAGTAAACAAAACCGTGCAGCAAGGGTTTATTCATTTTATAGTAGGGGCTTACCCACATTGGATAACTGCTATGCCTGATCTGAAAACCGCTGTCACTGGCAATACCCTGCCCCGTCATCTGGGCTTATTCGGGCTATGGTTGCTGGTGGTGAATGGCTTAATTGGTGCCGGTATTTTCGGTTTGCCAGGTGGCGCCGCAAAACTGGCCGGCGAATACAGTCCGTTAATTTATTTGTTTTGTGCGCTGCTAATTCTGCCCATTTTGCTCTGCATGGCGGAGCTGGCCAGTTATTTTCGCGGTAGTGGCGGCCCGGTGCGATATGGCACGGCAGCATTTGGCCCTTTTATCGGCTTTCAAGCCGGTTGGTTATATTACATTGCCCGTTTAGTGTCGTTTGCTGCTAACAGTGTGTTGTTAGTCGACAGTATCGGTTACTTCTGGCCAGCGGCAATAGCGGGTTTTAACCGTGTGTTGTTACTGGCAGCAATTATTGTCAGCCTTACTCTGATTAATGTCGTAGGTTCGTTGCGGGCCATGCGCTCGCTGGCGCTGCTTACCGTTATCAAGTTTGCGGTACTGCTGCTGTTGGTTGTTGCCGGCGCTAGTTTATTGGGCACCAAGCTACTGCCCGATTTTAACCCATTAACGGTATTTAACAGCCCCTACGATATTGGGGCGGCGACCTTATTACTGATTTATGCTTTTGTTGGCTTTGAATCAGTAGTGGTACCCGCCGGAGAGGCAAAAAACCCGGCGCGGGATATGCCAAGGGCGCTGATCCTGGGCCTACTGCTGGTTACCCTGCTGTACATTGGCATTCAACTGGTGAGTGTTGCTGCCGTGACAGATATCGCCAATTCCAGCAGCCCGTTACTGGATGTCGCCGCCGCCCTGTTTGGCCCCGTCGGCGCCATAGTATTGATGCTAGGCGTAGTCGCCTCTGTGGCGGCTAATTTACTCGGTGCGATATTTTCCACGCCCCGCGCCAGCTTCGCGCTGGCCGAAGATGGCAGCCTGCCGCGCTGGTTTGGGGCGGTACAGCCGCATTTTTTAACCCCGGCTAACTCTATTTTGTTTTTTGGCGTACTGGCATTGATGCTTGCCCTGTATGGCTCATTTTTATGGCTGGCAGCCGCTACCGTGGTATCACGCCTGCTGTTATACAGCCTGACCTGTGCCGCGGTGCCGGTGCTGCGGCCAAAACTGGCTGTCAGCGACAGCTTTGTGTTGCCACTGGGCTATACCATTCCGCTGCTGGGCCTTGCCGCCTGTGGCTGGCTGGCGCTGCAGGTGAGTTTATCATCGGTTATCGCCACGGCGCTTTTTGTATTACTCGGCACGGCGCTATATTTTCTGGCGCGCCGGCAGGCCTCACGAAATTAAGGTATCGGAAAGTAATCTACAAACCATTAACCATAAGATATAGTGACTGGCAGTATTAACACCAACAGGAGTAGGGTGTTGCAAACCAGCCAGTTATTAATTCAGCTTATGCTGTATGTGTTTTTACCGCTGTGGGGTATTGCCGGTTTTGTGGACTGGTGCTGCCATCGCGCTACCCGTATTGAATACACCTCGGGCTTGCGTGAGTCGCTCATTCACTCACTAATGGGCATTCAGATGGCGGTGCCTATTCTGTTATGCCTGCTGTTTCAGGTTAATGTGCTGATTATGCTGATTTGCATTGTTGCCTGGCTGGCACATGAGGCCGTTGCGCATTACGACGTGCATTACGCGGCGCCCAAACGCCATATCAGCGTCTGGGAAATGCATGCGCATAATTATCTGGCTACTTTGCCCATGTATATGTTGTTGTTGATCATCGTCAGTAATTACCCGGTCTTTATTAAACTGTTGAGTTTTAACTGGCAGGGCGAATTTTACCTGCAGCGAATGCCCTATGCCCATGGCGGCGATACTTACCTGCCTTACTATCTGGGTTTTATGGCCGTCGTTTGCGTGCTGCCTTATCTGGAAGAAAACCTGCGCTGTTTATTTACCGCGTTAAAGCATCCGCAGGTAAAACTATGAGCGTGTTTATTACCAGTAGCGGCCACTTTTTACCGGGGCCGCCGATAAGTAATGATCAGATGGAGCCATTGCTGGGTTTAGTGCACGGCAAACCCAGTCGCTTAAAGCGGCGTATTCTGCAATCTAATGGCATTAAAACCCGCCACTACGCCATGGACGCTAACCACCACACCACCATCAGCAATGCCGGCATGGCAGCGAAAGCCGCTGAGCATTGTTTAAGCAGCAGCTTTCTGGGTAAACGACAGATAAAAATGCTGAGCGCCGCCACCAGCCAGGGCGATGTTGTATTGCCCGGTTTTGGTTCGATGTTGCAGGCCGAGCTTGGTCTGAGTGATATTGAATTGCACAGCAGTCATGGCATTTGCTCAAGCAGCATGATGGCATTAAAAGCCGCCTATACCAATTTGCTGGCTGGCGAACAGACCAATGCCTTAGTGGTTGCGAGTGAGCTGACTTCACGTTTATTTAAAGCCAGCCGCTATGAAGCCGCCGGCAGTGAGCTGGATTTTAACGCCGAGTTCTTACGCTGGATGTTGTCTGACGGCGCTGGCGCCGTATTACTGGAAACCCAAGCCCGCGGCCGCTGTTTCCGGGTGGATTGGATCCGCAGTTTTTCCCATGCCGATGCTTACCCGGTGTGTATGAGTGTGGGTTATCGAGGCGATAGCAGTGAACAGCGCAGCTGGCAGGATTATCCTACCTACGCCGAAGCCGAAGCGGCTGGGGCACTGCTAATTCGGCAGGATGTGCGATTGCTGGAAAATATCGTTAAGCTGGGAGTGGATGGCTATTTGCGCTTAATCAGCGAAGGCCGGGTGCAACCAGACAAAGTCGACCATGTATTGTGCCATTACTCGCCACATTATTTTCGCGGTAAAATTTTCGATATGATGCAGCGCGCCGGGGTCGGTATTGCTGATCATAAGTGGTACAGCAATCTGTATGACCGGGGTAATACCGGCTGCGCCTCTATCTTTATTATGCTGGACGAGTTTCGTCGCACCCGGCAATATAAAACCGGCGATACCATTTTATGTATGGTGCCGGAGAGTGGCCGCTTTAATAATGCGTATATGCAACTGACTGTGGTGGAAGCCTGAATGACTGAGCAAGTATTAAGCCCGCAGGGCCAACAATGTTTACAGGCGTTAATGCGGGTATGGTTTGAGTTTGAACGCCAGCTCGGCCGGGTACCGTTGTTGCAGCGCTTAGATCGGGGCCAGTTCAGCAAAGCCGATTATTGTCAGCTGCTACTAAACTGGCGTCAGCAGGTTATTGAAGGCTCACGCTCGATCAGCCGCTGCGCCTCCAGCTTTGACCGCGACTACAGTGACGTGCGCTCGGTCATTATCGGTCACGCCCGCGAAGAGCACCGAGATTACGAAATGCTGGAGCAAGACTATGTTGCCGCGGGCGGAAAATTGGCGGATATTCAACACGCAGCGCGCAATATTGGTACCGAAGCGTTACATGGTTTTTTAATGTACCGGGCCAGCCAGAGCAACCCCATCGATTTAGTCGGCGCGATGTGGATTATTGAGGGCCTCGGCCAGAAAATGGCCAGCGACTGGGCAGCACAAATCGACAAAAGTACCGGCGGTGATAGCAGCTATACCCGCTTTATGCGTTACCACGGTGCCAATGATGATGACCATTTGCAGAAGCTGTATCAGTTGCTCGACCGGTTATGTCAAAGCCCGGCGCAACTTGCTGCAATAGTTCGCACCGCCCGTGTTACCGCCAGGCTGTATTGCCTGCAACTGGAAGAAGTTGATCATGAGTATTAATGACAGCAGTAAAAGTAACGCTGAGCCAAGTGCCTTTTTAAAAGCCATCGCTAATGATAACTCGCTACCCATTGAGCAAGCGGCGCTGGATCTCTGGTCAAAAGATTTACAAAATCCGTTACGCTGGGGTGTACGGCCATTGCTGCAGTTTATTTTTGCGATTTTGCTGCATATTGTCTGGTTTTTTAAACGACTGCCATTGCCACAATTTAGCGCCCACACCAGCTTACAAAAACTCATTTGCTGGTTCTGCACTCACTTTGTCAGTCGGGAAGCGAATTTGCTGATCCTGCGCCACTATGCCACTGAGTCCAATGTGTTGAATTTTCTGGCGGCGAACAGCCCGGCTGGCGACTTTACGCCGGTAAACCTGTATCCAAAAAGCATAAGCGAGATGCAGCAGGCCAGCTTTGTTGAGCATGATCAGGAGCTGTTCCGCTTATTTGCTGAGCTTGGCAGCTGGCACCATCCGACAGAGCCGCTAAAAACGGAGGAACTTAACTGGCAGCACTGGCAACCGGTTGATATGGAACAGTTTCAGCTAACAGAAAAACGCACCCAATGGCTCGATTTTGAAAGTGCCCATGCCCTGTTTATGTGTTTATTCTGTTTACTGCTAACCCGCGAGCAATACCGCGATGCCATTAATGGTTTTAATCTGGACCAGTCTATCGCTATCCGGATTGGCGACTTAGTGGGCGAGCCAAAACTGGCCGAAATGGCCTACAACAAATACCCGCATTATTTGGTTGGTCCCTGGAATTTAGGCCAGCGCTTTTTAATGCACGGTTTTTTTACCGAGCAGCTGTATGCCTATCTGGAAAAACGCCGCTTGGCAGAACACAGCCAAGCTGAACCGGTGGCAGTTTAAAAGCGCTCTGGGTTTAAAAACGGGATCAGCGCCAGGGTCAGTGCCTGTTGATACACGCTGGCCCGGCTTAACTGGTTATGGGTCAGCAAGCCGATAGCACCGCCGGCTTGTTTAATGTTAGTAGTGCCAAATAACTGGTCCATGGCATCACCCAGTTGCATACCCTCTGCCAGCAAATGCAGCGCCTCCGGTGGCAACATCAGACTGGCTGAACGTGCTTTGCCAAGTTTGCCGTTATGCTCAATCAGCATCCAGGCGAAAGTCATATCAATATCCAGGCCTGCTTCTATCGCCACATAATAATCGGCAGCAGTTTGCAGTTTCAACGATTGTAAGCGGTTCTGCGCACCGAGCAGAGTTTCGGCACTGGTGAGCGGTTGTTCGGCAACACCCGAAGACACCGCATAGCCGCTAACTTTAAAAGTTTGCTCAGGAAAGTTGCTTTGAAAACACTGTTTCACGGCATTAATTTTGGCCGGGTTGGCCGAGGCAACTGCAATGGTCCACATAATAAAAGCACGCTTTGATTAAGATAGCCGTTATGTAACATGCCAGTGTGGCTAACTCAACGTTGCTGCTTAAAAATTAGTTATCATTAGCTGTATTTTGGGTTTGCCGCGCCCGGCGCAACGCTTCTTCTTGCTCCAGAAAACGTAGTTTGGCGGCTTGCTGTTTCAGTCTTTGCTCAAGGTGCCGCTCAACCTGAATTGTTTCAGCAACGGTACCGCGACTGACAATCCTGCGTACATCGCTGTCGTAACACAATGCTTCGTTTTGCACCCAGGCGGTGTAAGTTACCCGGTTTGAAAGAAGTGTAAACATCGGACAGGGCTGATACCCAGCATGTTCTGCCTTGTTATCCAGCCAGTAACCCAATGCAAAACTACCGGCAAACGTTGCCACCAAAGACGCAACCATCGCTTTGCCGGTAAAGCTGTTTACTTTATTTACCAGTGATAACGCTACCTTACCCCGAATCCGCACAGTTAGCTGAAAAATCACAAACGCCAGCATTACCAATAAACCGAGTATGGCCCCCGGCATCAGATTGCCGGAATAACTGATTACAATAAGCGGACGTGCTGAACCAAATTGCGCTAGTAGCTCAAGCCATGAGGGCACCAACAGTGTAATAATTGCAATTATTAAAAGTGTGATAAAAAACAACATCGCAAAACCAGCTGCGATGGCTTTGGAATTACTAATACTCATCGTAATACCGGAAACTGACAAGAAGCGAACAAAGGTGCTGATTAAGCATAATATTTACGGCAGTCACGCTTCTATTAACCCCTGTTTTTACTTGGTGTCTCTTGCTTTAAAAACTTTTGCCTGGCTTGTTGTTGCTTTTCCTTCACACTAAGATACTGCGCCACTTGTGTTGTTTCATCTTTTGTACCTCTTCTTAAAATTCTCCGCACATCGCCGTCGTAGCACAACGCTTCATCTCTCACCCATACTTCCATTGTCACTCTATTAGATAGCAATGTCATCGCAGGGCAGGGAACAAAACCTGCTGTATCGGCTTTGCTCTGCCAGTGAGAGGTAATTAAATGGCTTCCAACAAAAATAACTACTAATCCGATTGAAGCTAAAGAAGCCAGGATCTTCTCACTTCTTTTGAAAAATAGTGTTTCAGTTTGAAAAACACAGCGATACATAAAGTACAGCAGAAACAATAATGCACCCGAGAAAGCCCCAACTATGATCCCAGGCCCATAAGTATGCATGCTACTGATAATTATTAACGGGGATCCACTTGCTATTGCGTTGGCATGATGGCGCAATTCAGCTGTCAACATAACAACCGCTGACACACTTAACGTCAGCATCAACAAAAAGGCTAATAATGATGTGACGGCAAGTTTTACTTTCTGATTCTGATGTTTCATTAACTAGATCTGGCTTGCCTCAATACTGAGCTGCTATTGGCTAAGTTGGTTTCGCCGTTTACTCTCTGTTTCCTGTTGCAAAAACTGTATTTTAGCGGCTTGCTGTTTTTCCCTTGCACTTAGATGTTGCGCCACTTGTGTTGTCTCATCTGCAGTGCCGCGAACGATAATCCGCCTTACATCGTTATCGAAACATAAGGCTTCGTTTTTAGTCCAGGCCTGCATCGTGACCCGATTGGTTAACACCGTAAGTGGCGGACAGGGCTGGTAACCGGCATATTCTGCTCTCCCATCCCAGTACGAGTTAATAACGAAACTACCAATAATTACAAGAGCCAAGCCAGCAAGTACGCCTATTGCAGTAACTTTGCCGTTGTCAGTAGCCATTGGTTGCCGTCTCAACCCACTCCATAGTCTGTTAGCGGCATAACCCAACATAAAGACCATAGCTATCAAAGCACCGGGTAAATAACCATGAAAGCTACTCAATACAATAAGGGGCTTAGCGCTACTCACCTCGGCTAATTGGATTTGCACCGAGTAAAGTAGCGTCCAAATGCCCGCGATAAGTAAAACCCCGAAGAACAGCAGAGCAATAACGTCTTTAAAAATGGAATGGTTGTTCATCGAATTCCTGATGCAGATTAAATTTACACTTAGATGACATATTTAACAAATTGGCATTATGAAGTATAGTGACTCACTAGCGAACTTTACGTTAAGGAAAGATTATGCACACCCCTGTTCAGTTTTATATGGCGGTACCGGAAGATTTGTTTCGTCTAGGCCGCAAAACCACACCTAAACTTGATTACATTCGCCCTACGCCCCCCAGGGATGAGAAAGAAGACACCTGGGATGTTAAAGTTTATGACAAAGATGGTGTAAGTTTTGTCGATAGCAAATCCGGTGGTTTATCCTTGTTTAACTACCGCAACCCAAAATTCGGTAACCTGTGGTGGAAAATTCCTGCAAGCACAAAACTACCGAGCGGCCTGCATATATCCTTAGACAAAGGCGGCAAAGAAGGTAAGTTTCACTTCACTATTCGACCTTTGCAAGATCTGCCGTACTATCTGTATATTGAAAAGCTGAAACAACTGGAATCTGCTGCAATTCCAAGTTTTTTAAGCCCCCCTAAATCCGAGGTAAGTTAGCTATGTTCTCAAAAGTAGAATTACGTCATATCCGCTTATGCCTGGTCAGACAAATAGCTGTTGGGCGCGCTGAACTGGTAAAATTGGATGAAGATAGCGACGAATATATGGAAAAGGCGAATGATTTAATGGTGCTGGATAGCATTATCGCCAAGATTGACCGCGAGCAGGGTTGAGCAGAAACTCGGTTTGCAGTTCACCAAAACACTAAGGGCGTAATCTTTTGAATTACGCCCTTTCCGATTGTAGGAACCTTTGCCTTTTTTCGCCTTAACCACTCTGGTTTGAAACACCTTGCTGGTGACTAAGGCCTTAATCGCATTATCGCGGATTTCGCCGCGGCCATGCTCGGTTGCCGCTAGTTTACTCATCTTTTTTCTCCTGTTTAGAAAACGCGCAAAGTTTAACTGCGCCCCTGGAGCTGATCAAGAAATTTGTTAGCCTGCCGTTAAAAACGTCTGATAACTGCGATTATTGCTGACTTGCTGGTACTGATAGCCCAGCTTATCTAAATGGCCGGCAATATCGCTGTGCTGCGCCACCTCAAAACCGGCCAGTACATCGCCGGTGGCGGCACCGTGGTTGCGGTAGTGAAACAGAGTAATGTTCCAGTGCTCCCCAAGGGTATTAAGAAAATTCATTAAGGCGCCCGGGTATTCCGGGAAATTAAACTGATACACCTGCTCGGTTAACTGGCGCGGTGGCATGCCGCCGACCATATGCCGCACATGCAATTTGGCCAATTCGTCGTCGGATAAGTCCTGATATTCATAACCGGCATCACGAAGTGCTTTCGTCACGGTATCTAATTCCTGCTGGCCATGACGCAGCTTAATGCCAACAAAAATATGGGCTTTATTATCACTGGCATAGCGGTAGTTAAATTCAGTGATGGCACGGCCACCAAGCGCCTGACAAAAACGGCGGAAACTGCCTTTTTCTTCCGGAATAGTCACCGCAAATACCGCTTCTTTTTTCTCGCCGAGCTCACAACGCTCTGACACATAGCGCAGGGTATCAAAGTTTAAGTTGGCGCCACTTAGTACCGCCGCAAACTGTTGCGGCTTACTCAGGGTACTGTTATTAAGCTGCTGGCTGTATTTTTTAAGACCGGCCAGCGCCAATGCACCAGCGGGCTCGGCCACCGCGCGTAAGTCATCAAAAATATCTTTAATGGCGGCGCATATTTCATCACTGGATACAGTTACCACTTCATCACAAAAGCGTTTGGCCAGGTTGAAATTTTCTGTGCCTATACGCTTTACCGCTACACCGTCGGCAAACAGGCCAACCCGCTCCAACGTTACCGGCTCACCGGCGGCCATTGCGGCTTTTAAACTGGCGGCATCTTCCGGCTCAACCCCTATTACCCGCACATTGGGCTGAATGGCTTTAATATACACTGCCATGCCCGCCAGAATGCCGCCGCCACCTACCGGTATAAATACCGCATTGAGCTGGTTATGCTGGCTTAGCAACTCTTTGGCCACCGTACCCTGACCAGCAATCACGTCGCAGTCGTCAAAAGGGGGGATATACAGTGCGCCTTCTGTGTTCGCCAGGTTAATGGCGTAGCTGTTAGCTTCGTCAAAGGCAGTGCCATGCAAGACTACATTGCCACCGAGCGCCCTTACTGCTGCCACTTTAATCTCTGGTGTGGTAATGGGCATTACGATGGTAGCCTTAAGCTCCAGTTTGCTGGCAGACAATGCCACACCCTGCGCATGGTTGCCCGCCGAAGCACACACCACACTGGCATTCGGGCTTTGTTGTTTTACTTTATGCAGTTTATGAAAAGCGCCACGCAGTTTAAATGAGTACACAGGCTGTTTGTCTTCGCGCTTTAGCAGCACATTGTGGCCCAGCCGTTTGCTGAGTTTAGTCATGCCATCCAGTGGCGTTTCCACCGCAGCCTGATAAACCGGCGACAGCAAAATGTCCCGCAAATACTGCTGCATTAACTCAGTATCTGTCTGCCCTGCTTGGACTATTGCCAGGTTGTTCATTGTTGCTCCACTGCTATTAGTATCATTTTACCTGTTGTGGCTTGCAGATCTGTGTATAGCTCAAGACAAGGAAATGCTCTTTTCGCCGGCTTCAAGGATCACATCCCTGTGCCCTTTCAGCCTCCGCGGCATCCATGCCGCTGCTGCAAGAGCACACCTTGCCCATCGCTCTATGCTTTTGCTCGTACCATCCAGATCACTTAAATCGCTGGCGTAGACTATAAACTGCTAAACAAGGCGTCTCCAGCAAGGATGCTGGAGAGGAGCCTACAAGGATGGATTTACGGCGTCCTTGTGTGCAGTTTGTGGTCGAAGCCCACTCAAAAAACCCGGCCGCTACTCTTCTAACTTCGAAATATCCCGCACAGCACCTTTATCAGCACTGCTGGCCAGCAAGGCATAGGCTTTTAAAGCGTTACTCACTACCCGCTGCCGATTCTCCGGCTTCCAGCCTTGCTTACCTTTCGCATCCATCTGGGCATGGCGCTTTGCCAGCTCTTCGTCGCTAATAGCGATACCGATTTTGCGCTGCGGAATATCAATTTCTATTTTGTCGCCTTCCTGCACCAGGGCGATAGCGCCGCCACTGGCCGCTTCCGGTGACACATGGCCTATCGACAAGCCCGAGGTGCCGCCGGAAAAGCGGCCATCAGTGATCAAAGCACAGGCTTTACCTAACCCCATCGATTTTAAGTAACTGGTCGGGTAAAGCATTTCCTGCATACCCGGGCCGCCTTTCGGGCCCTCGTAGCGAATAATTACTGCATCGCCGGCGACCACCTTGCCTTTTAAAATGGCCTCTACCGCCTCATCCTGGCTTTCAAACACGCGGGCACGACCGGTAAATACCAGGTTCTCCGGCTCTACCCCGGCTGTTTTGACAATACAGCCCTGTGGTGCCAGATTACCAAACAGCACCGCCAGGCCGCCGTCTTGTGAATAAGCATGTTCTTTACTGCGGATACAGCCTGCCACTCTGTCATCATCGACCGATGGGTAGCGACAGTTTTGCGAAAACGCCTGGGTAGTACGGATACCGGCGGGGCCTGCCGCATAAAAATCCTGCACCTGTTTTGACGGGCTGGCTTTTAAATCCCACTGCTCCAGCACTGCGCCAAGCGAACTGCCAGCAACATGCGGCGTATTGGGGTTTAACAAGCCCGCCCGGTTCAGCTCGGCCAAAATACCAATAACCCCACCGGCACGATGGACATCTTCCATATGGTATTTCTGGGTAGAGGGTGCCACTTTGCACAAATGCGGCACAATGCGCGATAAACGATCGATATCGGCCATGGTAAAATCGACTTCAGCTTCAATAGCGGCGGCCAGTAAATGCAGCACGGTGTTGGTCGAGCCGCCCATGGCGATATCCAGCATCATGGCGTTTTCAAAAGCGGTTTTATTGCCGATGCTGCGCGGCAAGGCACTGGCATCATCATTTTTATACCAGCGGTTACACAGATCCATAATCCGAAAGCCGGCCTGGACAAACAACTCTTTGCGATCAGCATGGGTAGCCAGCAGCGAGCCATTGCCCGGTTGGCCTAAACCCAGGGCTTCTACTAAACAGTTCATCGAGTTGGCGGTAAACATGCCTGAGCAACTACCACAAGTCGGGCAAGCGCTACGCTCAATTTGTTCGCTATCGGCATCGCTTACTTTCGGATCGGCCGCCGACACCATGGCATCGACTAAATCCAGCTTGATAATTTGATCGGATAACTTGGTTTTGCCGGCTTCCATTGGTCCGCCGGAAATAAAGATGGCCGGCACGTTTAAACGCATGGCGGCCATTAGCATGCCCGGGGTAATTTTGTCGCAGTTAGAAATACAGACCATGGCGTCAGCACAATGGGCATTGACCATATACTCGACTGAATCGGCAATCAGTTCGCGTGAAGGCAGGCTATACAACATACCGCCATGACCCATAGCGATGCCATCATCTACGGCAATGGTATTAAACTCTTTGGCGATACCGCCGGCCTCTTCGATGCTTTTGGCCACCAGTTTGCCTAAATCTCTAAGGTGCACATGACCAGGCACAAACTCACAAAATGAGTTCACCACCGCAATAATGGGCTTGCCAAAATCGGTGTCTTTAACCCCAGTGGCTCGCCACAGCGCGCGGGCTCCTGCCATATTGCGGCCTTCGGTAACAGTGGCGGATCTTAACTTTGGCATCAGGTACTCCGTTAGTAATAATTAATATGGTATTAGCTTAGGCGCGCAGCGCAGCGATGTCGGCGCTGACCAGTTTTAAGTCGCGCACGTCGTATAATTTATGCAGCTGACTGGTCAGTAAATGAATAGGCTTGTCACTGCATACGGTTAACGTAACGCTCAGGCCGGCGCAGTCAGTTAACGGTTCCAGCTGCAAGCCGGCTAACTGGTAACCACGATAGCGGGTAACTTGCAGTAAACGTTCAACCACGCTGGCTTCATTATTGGTGGTGATGGTCAGGGTGTGGTTCATTAGTTGCTCTCCATGATCATATCTTCATTTGCGGCACCCGGCGGTACTAATGGCCAGACGTTGTCTTTTTCATCAATTCTTACATGCAGTAAATAGGGCCCCGGCCAGGTAAACATGGCTTCCAGCGCACCCTCAACTTCATCCTTACGGGTAATGCAGTGGCCGGGTATGGCAAAGGCAGCAGCCAGCGCAACAAAATCCGGGTTGTCTGATAAGTCTGTTTCGCTGTAGCGCTCATCAAAAAACAGCTGTTGCCATTGCTTTACCATGCCCAGACGCTGGTTATCGACAATGACGATTTTTACCGGCAAGCGGAACCGCTTAATGGTACCCAGCTCCTGCACGTTCATCATAAAAGAGCCATCGCCCGATACGGCGATAACGGTATCTTGTGGTCGGGCTAACTTGGCACCGATTGCTGCCGGCAGGCCAAAGCCCATGGTGCCTAAGCCACCGCTGGATAAATGATTACGCGGGTGACTAAAGCGCATATGCTGTGCCACCCACATCTGATGCTGCCCCACATCGCAGCACACCACGCTGTTATCCGGCATCCGCTCACTTAACTGCTTTAACATTAACGGCGCATATATCCGCTCGCCCGGGTGGTCGTAACGCCAGCCATGTTGTTGCTTTAAACTGCTGCAATGCGCTAACCACTCCTGGCAATTGGTCTTACTGGCTATGGCCGGCAGAATTTGCCGCATATCGCCCAAAAACGATACCTGAGCAAAGCGCACTTTATTGATTTCCGCCGGGTCGATATCGACATGGATCACTTTGGCGTTAGGTGCGAATTTTTGCAGGTTGCCTGTTACCCGGTCATCAAAACGGGCGCCTAAACAAATTAATAAATCGCACTGCTGCTCCGCTAAATTAGCAGCCTGGGTACCATGCATGCCCAGCATACCCAAATAATGTGGGTTGTCTTTCGCCACCGAACCCATGCCCTTTAAGGTAGTAACAGAAGGCATTGGACACGTTGCTAAAAAATCCTGCAGCTGAGGCATGGCACCCGCCATATGCACGCCGCCACCGATATAGGCCATTGGCTTTTTGGCGTTAGCTATCAGCTGACGGGCCTGCGCGCTTTGCGCCAACGAGGTATTGATTGCCTGCTGCGCGGGTTTAGCGGCAAATTCATGAACGCTAACCTCTGCCAGCTGCACATCTTTGGGTATGTCTACCAATACCGGACCAGGCCGGCCGCTGCGGGCAATAGCAAAAGCATCGGTTAAGGTCGACGCCAGTTCATCAACGCTGCGTACCATAAAGCTGTGCTTGGTGACGCTTAAACTTAAGCCCAGCACATCAATTTCCTGAAAAGCATCAGTTCCCATAACCGCCTGGGATACCTGACCGGTAATCGCCACCAGCGGCACCGAATCGAGCATGGCGTCGGCCAGCGAGGTAATCAAGTTAGTCGCACCAGGGCCGGAGGTCGCTAAACACACCCCAACCTTGCCAGAGCTGCGGGCATAACCGATGGCCGAGAACGCCCCCCCTTGCTCGTGCCGGCACAAGTAGTGTTTCACCGGACTGGAATAGATTGCATCGTAAATTGGCATAATAGCGCCGCCGGGATAACCAAAAATGGTATCTACCCCATGCTGCTGCAACACCTGTAATACCAACTCTGCGCCTTTCATCTGTAACCTCTGTTGCTAATATTTTTTAAAAGCCCTGAAACGACAAAACCCCCGGTCCTTGCGGAGCGGGGGTTTTGTTGGATTTCGCCTTAAGCTACTTTATTTTTCCAAAACACCGCCCCCGCGGAGATTAATAATCACCACGACCACGAGGACAATAATGTTCAGAACAGCAGCTAAACGCATAATATGATTCTTACTTATTTACTTGGTTGAATTCGTTTTTATTTTGAGCGCCACATTGCAGCGCTATTACCTACTACAAATAGCCGTCTATCAGTCTGAAGTCAACCGATTTTTCTGATCTTCTTAAAAAAATCTAATATGCCGCATGCTTAAAACCGGTTTGCCCACGACAACACGCCGTAAATACATCCCTGTAGGCTCGATTCGGCCATCCCGGCCTGCAACGGTTGTCTTAGGGTAAACCGGTTTACGTTGACGATTTAAAAGTTAATCTAAGAGGTTACGTATTTGCATCTTTGGCCTGCCACAACGTACACTTAAGATATTCATCAGTCAGGGCGGTCGCTTTGTGGATCAGCTGGAGCTATTCGACATCCCAAACCCGTGCATCGGGGTGTGCCAGAGCAATAATCGAGGTTATTGCCTGGGGTGCCTGCGCTCGCGTGACGAACGCTTTAACTGGCACCAGAAGCCCGCTGCCGAACGGGCGCATATTCTGAAACTGCTAAGCCAACGCCGGGCCAGGCTGAATGCCAAAACAAGAAAAGATCAGGACTTGCCAGAGCAAGGTGAATCACTGGATTTGTTCTGACTCTTAATCAGCGCGCATTAGAACCCCGAACTGGGCGCCACAGAGTGTCTGAGCCCTGCCGAAGGCGTTAGGGCGAGTTGCTGTGGCGAGCCAGCGCGGGCGTTGTAACGATCAGCGCTGATGGACTCGCTGCGCTAAAATAGTTCTGCTGGCAGTTAAAAGCTGTGGCTAACTTTTTTTAATTAAACTCACTACATAAATCAGCACTATCGCCCCGACGGTCGCGGTAACCAGCGAGCCAATAAAACCAAATGACGCCAGGCCAATTAAGCGAAACAAAAAACCGCCGACAAAAGCACCAACAATACCCACCAGCATATTGCCTAACAAGCCAAAGCCTTTACCTTTCATAATATTGCCGGCAATCCAGCCCGCCAGGGCACCGATAATTAAAAAAGCGATAAAATTCATAGTAATCCCTTAATCGTTATATGCTGAACTAGCATGGAATGAGCATAGACCAGCTTTTTCAGATAAAAAAGCCGGCTGCTGTAGCCGGCTTTAACTGTGCGGTTTATGACATGCTAAAATAACCCAGGAGCCACATCGGGTTAGCGTTAGCGTATGTTAACCTTTGGTTTGCGTACTCAAATTTTTATTCACTGCTTTTTCCAGGCCATCCTTGCCATGTTTGGCATTGTATCTTCCGGCTGGCAGGGTATTCACCACTGTCGCATTAACGATACGTGCTACCGGCACGTAGTCGGTTAACGCCGTCGTGATCGCCGTAGCGATGATGTCAGCAATAAGATTTCCGCTATTGCCTGACGTGTTGTGAACGATAATGTTGTTATAATTCCACAACACTTCATTAGTAGTTGTTGACACTAAATTGAACTCTGCTCCAACCGTAACATTACCACCGGTAACATAGTAGTTAGTGTCCCACTGATTAATGGTAACAAATAAAACGGCATCGGCATCGAATAATTGTTTAAACTTTATGGCGTTAACGTCCTGCAATTGAGCGCCGTCGGTAATACCTTCACTATTTAATATAAAATTAGTGAGTGGCAGCGGCATTACATAATAGCCTGCTTCTGCAATGGGTTGCGCTATGGTAGTAGAATATAAATCCGGGGCATCAGCGGCAGTAGAATTATTAATAGCCGGAACCACCAGTATTGATAATGGGTTTTCCTGATACACCTTCGGAAAAGCTTCCTGCTTTGTGATCATAGGTGATGCGCAACCTGCCAAAATCAGGGTTACTGCGCTCAGAAGTACAACACGTCCTAAATTCATGTTACACATCCTTATTCATCGAGCTGATCATCATATCAACTATTTTAGTGGATTCAGGAAACAACTCTTTTTCTTTGCCAAAGTACTGCAGTGCCAGGTCAACATTGCGCGCTTCCGCTTCCAGCATGGCAAGTTCAGCATAAATACCCGGCGGGATCTTTTTATTTTTCTGTTGCGCGTTAGTGACAATATTCAACAAACTCGCTTTATGCTTAGCGAGTGTTTCATCTGTTGGCGTATTTTTTAATTTGTAGGCTGAATCAGAATAATCACCCCAATAATATATTGAGTTTGTGGCCTGGCATGCCGTCAGACCTAATGCCACGACGATAATGGCTGCTTTTTTTATCAGGTTCATGGAATTCTCACTTCAAAAGTATTGCCATTAGAAACATAGATTTTACGCTTGACCACAGTGGTGTTATTGCGCAGTACTTCTACAGTATGGGAGCCGGTAGGCAGATCAAACTTCGCTACCTTTTCACCATTAAGTTTAAAGGTATTCACCTCACCACTATCAAGCATGATGGGTTGCTGGTCGTCAATAATTAATACAGTGTTAGAAAAGTCACCGGCCAGCTGCAAATACGCTTTATCATCTACCTGAGTTGACGAGCTGTAGCCAGCACTACAAGCAGATAGCATAAATACAAATGTAATCAATAAGATATTTTTCATTTTTACGCTTTTCCTTTTTCACGAACTACCAGCTTCTGTAACTCAAGCTCAGCAATATTGCCGGTAACCAGCTGGCAAATCGACAGCTCATTCTCGCCCTCACCAACGAAACCGATAACTTTCACCGTAGCAACGGTACTGCCTGGCAGAGTAATAAGAAAACCGGTTTGCGGATTTTTAATTTGCTCTCCAGCCGTTTGTACTTCAAACGTATCGTTTAGACTAATGCCCTGAGATTTACCACCGGTCATCAGGTAATTAGAACCTTGCTGACTAATTAAATAAGCTTGCCAGGGGGCATCCAGCAAGTTCTCTGCAATGTTACTTACCAGCTTAGAAATTGCGGCAGACAATGCTTTATCGTTTATCGCGGTGTCATAGGCGGCTCTTTCTCCAATGCCGACCACAGTGTTCGCTTCTACCCGGGCTTCGCCGGTGGCTTCTTCGGAATACAACACCTGGCCTGTTTTAGTATTAACTAACCTGACATTGACGGTCGCCGTTGCACTCTGAATCCGGTTGCGGCTAAATACGCCAACTTCACTGGTGCTGGAGCGGCCAAACTCAGATACTGAGCAAACAATAAGGTAATCTGAACCTACTGCCTGCACCGCATTGCCCGCAAAATTTTGCTCGGCAATAACCTTGTCTAAGTCAGCACGCTCTAACATAATAAATTTGTTGGTTTCAGTTAAGCGCGCAGCAAGAATGTCAGACGCTTGCTTCCCTAAACGATCTGCATTCTGGTCAACCAGAAAGGCGTTTCCACGCTTGGTTTCATCCGAAAAACGAGCAATGGCTACCACCCGCTTTAACGACATGGCCTCTGGTTGAGCCAGAGTTTTGCTGATGACAGGTTTAGTATCTGGGACTTTATTGACCGTTTCGCGAGTAGCAGATGTGCATGCAGTAAGTGCAATCAGCAGTACAGGTATTATTATTTTTTTCATGAGGTCCTCATTATGACCAGCACATACAAAGCTGCCAACAAGCGGGGCTAGCGTTCCATGCCGACCATCATATTCAACTACACACAATAGTTATTGTGCAACACGCAAAAAATTTCAGGTTGATGTAAAAACAACCTGAAATTTTGTTAGCGCAACTTTACCGGAATAAATAATCTTTTAGAAGAAGGGAGCAAAATAAATTTTGTAGGGTTTACAGGCTACTTGAATAAGCTAGTTGAGTTTGGTCAGTTATCGTAATCCTCAAGCTTACCAATAGCGACTATAAGCCAAAGTAAACTCTGTTGCTTGCTGGCGCTGAATACCAAAACGAATATCCCAGTTAGGCTGAGCGCCCAACCTATGCTGCCATGTATACCAATTGAAGTGGCGGCCATCTGCGTCAAAATGGTACCTCCTGCCAACCTCAACTTGCATACGCCACCAAGGAGCAATGTCCGCCAACATGCCCAGCCTTGGCTGAATAGATACCATACCACTATTTGCAGTATTGGAATGTATGCTGCCATCTAGCAATGCATAGGTAAGAACGCCCGGCCGCCACAATCGGGCTTTACCGATACCGGCATTTAACTGCGATGCCTGGCAATTGTCGCAGGCCAAATGCTGTGGCGCATATGCCAGGTTCAATTTCCATGCATAACCACCATCGCCAGGCAGTCCAGTTGCACTCAGGTTCATATTTTCAATATTTAGTAGTTCAAATCGCTGTACACGCAACCCGTCATCATAGCGCAACGTCAGGTCGAACATTGACAGAGCGCTATATGCTGCACGCCCGGTGTCTGAAGTCAGTAAATCATAATAGGTTGCCCGGAACCGTATCTGCGCTACATTGTTATCGGCCTTAACGCCACTAAGCTGAAACATAGAAGGCAGTGTACCGCGATGCGGCGGCGCAAAGTCAGAGGGTTTTGTGTCACGGGTCGTTGACGCCGGCAGTCTTAATCTCGCCTGCAACAACCGTTGCTTAGCCGACTCAGAGAATAGGGGCTGTTTATTGATGCGCAGAAACTCCAGATAATCAAATAGCATTTCAAGCGATGCACTTTGCTGCGCGGCAGTAAGTTGGTTATATCCAGCAACGTCAACTGAAAAATCAGCATCAATAATCGTCTTAATAATCTGACGCTGAGCATCGTTAAGTTCGGTGTAACGTCGATGAAAGCGCTGCTGTCGCGATGGATGATGAATGATGTCGCCGACAATGGCTCGGTTATCCTGTTTCGCCTGAGCCAAACGATGGAATACGGTAATGGGCATTGCCCAGGGTTGGTGTTTACTAATCAACTCAGTATCAATAACCAACTCTAACAACTCCGCCATACGATAAGCGCAATTTTGCTGTAGAAAAAAATACTGATAGTCTCGCCCTATTAACTCCCAGGCATGGAAAACCAACTTTTGGACCTGTTCTGGTGTTAACTCTAGTTTATATTCCCACAGATCTCTTAGTTCAGCCTCACCATATGTCAGTACATTTTTGTAAAATAAACCATGCGAAAAAACCGCATGATACCCACCAAATAAACCTTTAACGATGTAAACAAGCGGATTCTCTGCATCGGGCACCGCCGCACCAAAGTTAAGGCTTTGTTGTTGAAGAATGCTTTTGTTTGTGTTGCTACTATTCAGTTTTAACAGGATATGGCCATAAAAAGAAGCCGGATTACCAAGGTATCCACTGGCGAAAACTGCACTGACCGAGTTTATCTGTTGTTGATCAGTCCACTTATCAAACAGGGGACAGCTTATAGGCGGTGCTCCAACCAGCAACTCCGGGACTTGCTGTTTTAACCAATGATACCGGGCTATAAAGCGGCATTGCGCATGACTGTTTACGTCGTCTTCAGATGGCTTGATAAGTTGATCCAATGTTGCCAGCAACTCTGCCATGGGATCGGTAGCACCATTTGTAGCCAGAAAAAATCCAGTATCAATAATTTCGCTTTCAGATTTATCAACCGGAAAGTGCAACAGGGCTCGCCAATAAGCCGAGTTGGCTACTTTATGTAACGTGTCAGCAGGCTCAGCTATAACAGCATTACTGGTAAACAGTAAAAGTAAGAGTATAAATTTACGGGTTAAAAACCACATAACTGCAGCCATATTAAAGAAAACCCGCTTTTAGGCGGGTTTGCAAATACTAACTAAAGCAAATTAGATAACCTGGCACTGAGCAAAGAACTGGCCTGAAGTTTTACCTTCTAGTTGTAGATAATATGCTTCAGCTTTAGCGTTGTTATCTGCCGCAGAAAGATCTAACTCTGAACGCACAGCACTAATAATGGCTTGATGCGCAGACACTTCACAACCCATAATATTTAACATAGCTGTCAGATTTTCACCCTGACCGATTACTGTTTCTTCTTCAATATTAATGATGCTGTCATTAATAAATTGAGCAGCAGCAACGTTAACACCTTCACAAGAATCTTGTGAACTTATGTTAGAAGATACAGCAGTAGTACCTAAATCCCAGATAATATTAGAGATAGCAGCTGCAGCACCGTTATCATCAAAAATCATTGCACCAATACCACATTGTTTCCATGGGTTTACTTTTTGCTGAGCTTGCGCAGCTGGTATTACCGCAACTAACGACACCACAACAGCTGAAACCGCAGCAACTAACGATAACTTCATACAATCTCCATATTTTTTATTATTTAATGCAACTCAAGTTGCTATCAGAAATTAGTTTAGAAAATGGAAAAACTCAACAAATTTTTACCTACTTTGAAAAATCATTTCAGCAAAGCGAACCGGCAATTATTACTTTGTTAATTTTAACATCTCAGCTTCAGTAAGCGCCCGATACTCACCCTCTGCCAAATCTGCCGGTAACTGCAAACCACCGATTTTTTCCCTGTGTAGTTGCTCTACTTTATTGCCAATAGCCGCGAACATCCGTTTTACCTGGTGGTAACGGCCTTCATGAATAGTCAGCAGCGCTTCGCGCTCGGCCACTAATTCCAGTTCCGCCGGCAAGGTCGGGTCTTTTTCGCCGCGTAGCATTACGCCCTCGGCAAACAGGCTGGCGGCATCATCACTTATCGGGTCGGCAGTCCATACCCGGTAGGTTTTGGCAATATGATGCTTGGGGGAGCTAATGCGATGCGACCACTTGCCATCATCGGTTAGCAGTAATAAACCGGTAGTGTCTAAATCAAGGCGGCCAACGGTATGCAGGCGTTCAACTAAGGGCTCATCCAGTAAGTTAAACACAATGGGGTGTTCGGGGTCGTCATTGGCGCAGAGAAACCCGGCCGGTTTGTGCAGCATGATGTAACGTAAACCAATAATGGCCAGCGGCTGGCCGTCCATCACCACTGAATCGCTGTCGCTTACCTGCACTGCCGCCTGTTTCACCACTTCGCCATTAATACTGACCAGCTTTTGGCGGATCACTTTGCCGGCCTGGCTGCGGGTCAGGCCGGTACAATCACAAATATATTTATCTAAACGCATAGCACTAGTCACCTGTAAATTAGGTGGCTAGTGTACCGCACTGACGCGGATTAGTCGCGTAGCGCTGATACCATAAAATTCGGATTCAGTAGTTGCTCGCGCTGATATACCTTGCTGCTGATACCATCAAAGCTGACGGTGGCGCCGGCTTCAGTGGCAACAATATGGCCGGCACCGGTATCCCAGGCCATAGTGGGGCCAAAACGCGGGTACACATCGGCGCTACCATCGGCGACTAAACAAAACTTTAATGAGCTGCCAACCGGCACCATTTCATGCGCCTTAAACCGGGCCAGGTAGCCTGCTAAATCGGGGCTGGGATGACTGCGGCTGCCCACCACTTTTACCAGCTGTTTACTGCTGGCTTTATTCGCCTGAATTGAGCTAATGCTGGCTTGCTGCTTTAAAAAAGCCCCTTCACCTTTGGCACCATAATAGGTTTTCTCCAGTACCGGTGCATGTACTACGCCCAATACCGGTTCGCCGTTGTCTATCAGCGCAATATTTACGGTGAACTCGCCATTACGTTTTATAAATTCTTTGGTGCCATCCAGCGGGTCCACCAGCCAGTAGCGCTGCCAGTTTTTACGGATTTCCCAGCTAATGTCGGCCGCTTCTTCCGATAAAATAGGTATGTCTGGGGTAAGTCTGGCAAGCTCAGCGACAATCAGCCGATGCGCCGCTAAATCAGCTGCCGTCAGCGGTGAGTCGTCGCTTTTAGCGCTAATATTAAAATCGGCCTGGCCGCGGCCATAAATAACCAGAATGGCCTCGCCCGCCTGTTCGGCAATCTTAATAATGGCTGGTAATAAGGTTGCGGTCATGGTGTCGTCCTTGAAAGGTTTGAGAGAGTAGTTGCTGCAATATATTTTGTGCTGCGAGTGTATCAGAATTAACGCAGCCGGGTTAACGGCTGGGCAAATACTGCAGGCTGTGGCCGCTTACCAAACCAATGCAACTGCTGCTGTAAACTAACGACTTCGCCAATGATCAACAGCGCCGGTGATTGTACCTGCTCGCTGCTAACCTTCGCCGACAGCTGACTTAGTTGTGTGGTGATAATACGCTGCTCCAGCCGGCTGCCATTTTCAATGATCGCTACCGGGGTAGCAGCCGAGCGCCCTGCGCTGATCAGCTGCTGCTGAATATGGTCGGCTTTCATCAAGCCCATGTAAATGACTACCGTCTGATTAGCCTTACTCATGCTGCGCCAGTCAGGCTCGCTGCCATCGGGCCGGCAATGACCAGTAACAAACTGGACGCTTTGCGCATGGTCACGATGGGTTAACGGAATGCCCGCATAAGCAGCACAGCCAGCTGCGGCAGTGACTCCCGGCACTACCTGAAAGGCAATATTGTGCGGCAGCAATGCCTGAATCTCTTCGCCGCCGCGGCCAAAAATAAAGGGGTCGCCGCCTTTTAAGCGGCACACTTTTTTGCCGGAAAGGGCTAAATCAATCAATATCTGGTTGGTATCCTGCTGCGCCACCGAATGCGAACCGGCTTTTTTACCCACACAGATCAGCTCGGCATCGCGGCGCACCAACTGCATAATTTCGGGCGAAACCAGATAGTCATATACCACCACATCGGCTTGCTGCATTAACTGTAATGCTTTTAAGGTTAACAGCTCCGGATCGCCGGGGCCGGCGCCTACTACATACACTTCACCGTCCAGCTGCTGCGGCTCGGCCAGCAACTCAGTAAGCCGCCGTTCTGCCTGCGGCAGCTGATTAGCCTGCACCTCGCGCACCACATCAGAATTAAATACTTTTTCCCAGAACTGGCGCCGGGCGGCAAAGCCTTTAATTTTCGCTTTTACCTGATCCCGAAAACGACCAACAAGTTGCGCCAGTGGCCCTAAATGTTGGGGTAACAAGGTTTCCAGCTTTTCGCGTAAACGCCTGGCCAGCACCGGAGCGGTGCCAAAACTGGATATAGCAATAATAATTGGGTTACGGTCAATAATAGACGGGAAAATAAAACCGCATTTGGGCTGATCATCCACGGTGTTTACCAGCATATTGCGTTCAGTCGCGGCATCAAATACTGCAGCGTTAACGTTATCGTTGTCGGTCGCAGCAATGACCAGTAATTTACCGTCGAGCAACTCCTCGCTGAAATAACCGTGAACAAGCTCGGCTTTGCCCTGCCGCTGCCACTCGATAAATTCCGGAGCAAACTCAGGCGATACCACATATAACCTGGCGCCGGCACTTAGCAGGGTGCCGGCTTTACGCAGCGCCACCGAACCACCACCGACAATCAGCACTGGTTTATCGGTTAATTTCACAAATAAGGGAAGATATTGCACGGCCGCTCCGCAAGCTGAAATCGTCAGCTGATATTAGTGCTTAGCATAGCGCTGCAAGCCTATTTCGCAAAATAGCTTATAACGCTCAGATATAACCAAACGGAATTAATGGCAAGCCACTTATGCAAAAGTTTCAATAATGGGTTGTTGTTAGCAAGTGTTATTTGACTTACATTAGAGTGCAAAATAGCAGCAGTAGCGGCCGTTACCAGTAACAACGGGCTGACAATGCTCAATAATAACCAGCGCAGCAATTAACAGGATGTACTATGTCGACGTTAAGCCAGTTTATTAGTGATTTAGCCACCAACCCAAAACTGCAACAGGAATATCAGCAAGACCCTGCCACCGCCATGCAAAAATATGGCCTTCAGAGCCATGAAATTGACGCGGTAGTGGCGGGCGATAAAGCCAAAGTTGAGCAGTTAACAGGACATCCGGTGCAGCCTGTTACTTTTATCTTCCCGGCAAAGTGATACGCGATGCAACGGACAGGATGGGTGTATATACCGCTGATATTGGTGTTAGCGGCGTTTTCTGCTCTCAGTGCAGCTGACACTTTTCAACCACAGCTGGACAAGGCAGAAGCATTACGCACTCAGTCACCAACCCAAACCGCTGACATCGTTGCTCAGCTGGAGTTGGATTACCAGGCTCTGACTCCTTATCAGAAAGAGCAATTTACCTTTCTCAAAGCCTATATCTATGCATTTAAGGGCGAACAGGAAAATGCGATTAGCTGGGCTGCTAAGATAGCAGATAGTGAATACCCGGAAATCACCCTTAAAGCCAACTTGTTGCTGGCAACAGTTTATGAGCACAGAAAGGATTTCAGTAAGGCATACTCGTTCTTGTTTGATGCGCTAAAAGCAGGCAACTATCTGAACAGCGAGCCTCTACAGGTTAGTTTGTATACTGTTGCGACCCAATTACATATCAGTGCCAATGTTTACGACAAAGCCCTGGAATATGCGTCTAATATCGTCGATGTTGCCAGATCTCCGCGCAGCTATTGTGTTGGCTATGCATTACAATTGCATGCAACAATAAAGTTAAAGCAAACGTACACAAATGAAGCATTTAAAACAGCGCAACAAGCCTGCATCACAGCAAACGAGCCATTATTACTGCACACCCTTAGCCTGTACATCGCTGAAATTGATTTAGATAAAATGCCGGCTCAGGTTAAAACTGACATGCTGTCAGTAATGCCTGAACTTAAAAAAACCGGCTATTTGTATTCAGTTATTCAGGCCGAATTTTTCCTGGGGTCGGCTGAGTTACATCTGCAGAACTATGCAGCAGCAGAGGCATTACTGGAAAAGGTTTATCAGCAAACAATAGCGTTAAATGATACGAAAACCGCCAATAAAGCGATGCTGCTACTAGCACAAACACATGAAAAAGCAGGAAATACCGCAGCCGCTGTTAAAGCATATAGCCAACATTCTGTAGCGCTGATTCGTTATATTGATGAGTTTAAAAAACGCAGCGTCGCCTACCATCTGGCACAGGCTGACTTTATGGAAAGCGAAAATAAACTCGCGCTAGTAGAGAGTACGAATGAGTTGCTGCAACTCGAAAGTAAGTTACAACAGGAACAAAAACTAAAAGCTCTGATGTTTGCTGTCGCTTTGTTGGCATTGTTACTGCTGGTAATTTATGTTCTCAATAGCAAAAGAGTGGCCCTGAACCGGCTGGCCACCACCGATTTTTTAACCCGCTTATTTAACCGCCGCTATTTTAACGAAACGGTTAGCAGACATCTCGCCAACCGTCGTCAGCAGGGCGAGTACAGCCTGATCATGTTTGATATCGATTTATTTAAACAAATTAATGATCAATACGGCCATGCCGCCGGTGATAAAGTATTAAGTACCATTGCCCAGTGTTGCCAGGTATTGATTCGGCAGCAGGATATTTTAGCGCGGGTGGGCGGTGAAGAGTTTGCCTTGTTTTTACCGGGTTGTGCCCTCGCCGACGCAAAAGAAATTGCCGAGCAATGCCGGCAGAGCCTGGAGCAACTTGATATTGAGGTTGATGACCGGATCATTCAAATCACTGCCAGTTTCGGGGTGGCCACCAGCAGTAGCGCAGATTTTGACAATTTATTAAAGCAAGCTGACGATGCGTTATATCAGGCCAAAACCGGTGGCCGCAACCGGATTGTGGTTTATCAGCCGACCGATAGCAGCGGCAACCAGGGCAACGATGTTAGTTGAGCAACCCCGTGGCAGCTTGATGTGTCTGGGGTTAGGCATTACCCTCGGCAGCCAGTTGACCATTCTGGCCCGCGAGCAGCTGGCGGTAGCCGACGTGGTGTTTTTTCACAGCAATAGTCATTATCTTGCCGGTTTTTTACAGCAAATAAACCCCAACTTAGTTGATTTACAACCATTTTATCAGGCCGGTCAGTCACGGCTTGAAAGCTATCAGGCCATGATGGATGCCGTAATTGCAGCGGTAACTACCGGCAACAATGTTGTCTGGGCCTGTTACGGCCACCCCGGTATCGCCAGCTGGCCACCGCATGAAGCCATACGTCAGCTAAAAGCCCTGGGCTACCAGGCGCAAATGGCAGCCGGCATTGGCGCCGACGCCTGCCTATATGCCGACCTGGGCATAGACCCAATGGCAGAAGGCTGTCAGCAATTTGAAGCCAGCCAGTTTATGTTTTATCAACATACCGTTGATGTCAGTGGGTATTTACTGCTGTGGCAGGTGGCTATAGCAGGGGATTTCAGCTTAGCCAGACTGGAGAGCGACAGCCGTTATATTCAAATTCTGGTGCAGCACCTGCAGCAATGGTACCCGCCGGATCATCAGATTATTTTATATGAAGCCGCCGACTTACCTATTTGGCAACACCGGGCCGATACCATAGCTTTAACTTCACTACCTCAGGCCACACTAAACCAAATCACCCCCCTGGTGATCCCGCCTCTGCACGCCAAAAAAATTAACCACAACATGCTGGACCAACTCGGCGTACCGGCCGATCATCCGCTACGGCAAAAAGCCGGTTAACCTAAAAATGTCAGTTCCCATGTCACACTTTTTGGCGCTATTACGTCTTATTATTAAACAACACAAGGATACCCGGTGTCAGCAAACGGATTTGGTAGACCAATAGCGCCTGAGATTATTAGAGCAGCCCAGCGCGGCCAGCCAGACGCTTTAAAGCGGTTTTATAGTCACTTTGCTGATCCGGTGCTCCGTCTATGTATTGGCATGCTGGGTTCTGCCGAAGATGGTCGCGACCTGACTCAGGATATTTTTATCAAAGCATTCGACTGTCTGGCAGATATTAAACAGCCATTGGCGGTAGGCGGCTGGCTAAAACAACTTAGCGTCAGGTTAGCGCTGGATACGTTGCGTCGACGCAACCGGCAACAGCTGCTGAGCGATGACGGAAGCGACAATATTAGTGATCAAAGCTGGAACAGCGCCATAGACTCGCTAACCCGGCTGGATGATGTTGAACGCATTATGGCGGTACTGCCTGAACAGCAGCGGGTATTGGTGTGGTTGTATGCCGTAGAGGGTTACAGCCACCAGCAACTGGCCGAATTGCTGCAACTATCTGAGCAAAATGTCCGCCAGCAATACCGGCGGGCCTTACTGAAATTAGCAACTCAACTTAAGCAGGACGAATCATGAGTAAGCAACAGCAATTCAGTGAGCTGCTGGGTCAGCGCTTAACAGCGGCTCATCAGGAAACTGCTGACGACTTAATGTGGCAGCAGCTGCAGCAACGTCTAAGTAATAAACGCGGGAAATCTGCGTTCTGGCTAAGCAGCGCCGCTAGTCTGGCGATGATAGGCGTAATAGGTGGCATGCTGTATAGCAACCAGCCCGAACCCGCGCAAGTTGCGATAGACCAACCACAAACAAGCCCTGTCAGTAACTTCCGGTTAGAGCAGCTGGATGCGGCAATTCAGCAATCTATTCTGCTTAACGATTACGAGCAGGTAGAACGTTTAATTGTGCAGCGTCAACACTTTAATGAACCTCAACCACGGACTTATACTCTATGAACCTTACAAAAGTTTCGCGGCTTGGCATCACTGTAGCAGCACTTTGGACAATCGGCGTAGCTGCGCAGCAACACACACCTTCGCAGGATATTATTGATGCCGTGCAAGCAGCAATAGTAACATCAGGTAAATCAGCGGAAGATCGCCCACTGATCATTGAACAGCCCGCCCGTAACTATTATCACTTTGGCGCGGTGATGAACCGGCAACATATAGTACTGGCGGTAACCCCGGATTCTGATGCTGACAAAGCAGGGGTTGTGGTAGGCGACAAACTATTACAGATTAATAATGCTGCCGTTAATTCAACCAGCCTTGAAGATGTACTGGCCTTGCTAAACGATTTTGAAGAAGGTAAACCTTTTAGTGTCTGGGTAAACCGCGCAGGCAAAGCAATTAAGTTACACAGCACGGTGACCCGGCGTACCATCCCAGGCTGGCGCTTAGAGATAAACCCAGCACCACAAAACACAACAACCAATATTAACCAGACCACGGGCTGTAGTTTTATTTCCGTATTCTTTTCACCGCCCCCCAGCATGGAAATTTTTCCGGCTACCATCAGAATGGTTGGCGAAACTGACTTCCGGGATCAGCCTTTTCGCAATACTGATGTGATCAAAATCGCTGCAGGGAAGCAAAAAATAGAGTTACTGGAGCACATACCTTTAGGTCGGTTCAGAAGAAACCCGGCCGATATTCGTAGCAGACACTTTACCCAACCACTGGAACTAAATCTGGAACCCAATAAGGTCTATCATCTGGCCAGTCGCTATATTACAGATATTGAAGAACGTACGGACCCTGCACAATATTGGGAGCCGCTGGTGTGGAAAGTAGAAGACCGTCAGTGCGAGTAAAAAAAAGCGGCAACCAAAGTTGCCGCCAAAGAGGGATGAGAGAGGTATCCCGTTTTGCGAAAGTGTCGCCGATACCGGCTATTGAGGCCGGCTCAGATATTAATGGCGGATCAGATAGTCAAACGCACCCAGCGAGGCATTAGCGCCGGCACCCATGGCAATAATAATTTGCTTAAAGGGTACGGTAGTGGCGTCACCGGCGGCAAACACGCCAGGTACTGAAGTCTGGCCACGCTCGTCGACAATAATTTCACCGCGTGGCGATAATTCCAGCGCGCCGCGCAACCATTCAGTATTCGGTACCAGGCCAATCTGGACAAAAATACCCGCCAGTTCAACATGATGCGACTCACCAGTTTTCCGGTCGGTATAATTAATGCCGTTGACCCGCTTACCATCACCGGTCACTTCAGTACTTTGCGCTTCGGTAATAATGGTAATGTTGCCCATTGAATTGGCTTTTTTCACCAGTACCGCATCGGCGCGCAGCGTGGCGGCAAATTCCAATACGGTAACATGCTCAACAATACCGGCCAGGTCGATAGCCGCTTCAATGCCCGAGTTACCGCCACCAATCACCGCTACTTTTTTGCCTTTAAATAACGGACCGTCGCAGTGCGGGCAATAGGCCACGCCTTTACCACGATATTCCTGCTCACCCGGTACATTCATTTCTCTCCAGCGCGCACCCGGCGCCAGAATTAACGTTTTGCTTTTTAATACTGCGCCATTAGCCAGTTCCAGCTCAACCTTATCGGCCTTGCTTAGTTTGACCGCGCGTTGGTTATTCATAATATCCACCTCATATTCCCGCACATGGGCTTCTAAGGCATTCACCAGCTTCGGGCCTTCGGTGTATTTTACCGAGATAAAGTTTTCAATACCGACGGTGTCAGCCACCTGGCCACCGAACCGCTCGGCTAAAATACCGGTATTCAGGCCTTTACGGGCGGCATACACGGCAGCTGAGGCTCCGGCCGGACCACCGCCTACTACTAACACGTCGAAATCCGCTTTATTTTTCAGCGCTTGCGCCTGGCGTTTTTCGGCGTTAACGTCGATTTTCTGGATAATTTTCTCCAGAGTAATGGCACCCTGAGAAAATAACTCGCCGTTTAAGAACACGGATGGCACGGCCATCACGTTGCGTGTTGCAACTTCGTCCTGGAACATTGCACCGTCAATCATTACGTTAGTAATGTTCGGGTTGACGGCTGACATAATATTCAGCGCCTGCACCACTTCCGGACAGGTCTGGCAGCTTAACGAAATATAGGTTTCAAAGGCAAAACTGCCAGGTAACTGGCGAATTTGCTCAATGGTATCTGCCTCAACCTTAATTGGGTGGCCACCTGAGTGCAGCAGAGCCAGCACTAAGGAAGTAAATTCATGGCCCAGTGGCACACCGGCAAAGGTAATATGGGTGTCTTTGGCTACCGAGCGCACCAGCATGGCAGGCTTGCGCTCCATAGCGGTGTCGTCGCGGCGCAACGACACTAAATCTGACAGTTCGGCAATTTCGGTTGCCAGTTGTTTTACTTCGTTGGCTTTGGCGCTATCGTCTAAAGATACCACCAGCTCAACTTCCGTTTTCAGGTTCTGCAGGTAAGTTTTAAGTGTTTGCTTCAGGTTAGTATCTAACATAAAAACTCCAGAAAAAAATAAGACGATAAAAAATCAGCGTAACAAAGCCTCAGCCTGAATTTGCAGGCCGTCAGCATAATATTCGGGATAAACCGGGCAGACACTGCCTGCCCGGTTACCAAACCGTAGTCTGGCAGAGGGAAGCTGAGCTACAGCTTCTTAAGAGGGGCTGTGATCAGTTCCCGCTGCAGTAAACTGCAGGGTGTTGCACTGCTTAGATTTTACCAACCAGGTCCAGTGAAGGCGCTAATGTCGCTTCGCCCGGAGTCCATTTAGCCGGACATACTTCGCCGTCATGGTTAGCCACATACTGGGCAGCCTGTACTTTACGGAACAGTTCAGCAGCAGAGCGGCCGATACCTAAGTCGTGAATTTCAGCGACTTTGATTTCGCCTTCAGGGTTAATTACGAAGGTACCACGTAGTGCTAAGCCGTCTTCTTCAATCATTACGCCAAAGTTGCGGGTAATGGCACCGGTTGGGTCGCCGATCATTGGGTAATTGATTTTTTTGATGGTCTCAGACGCATCGTGCCACGCTTTGTGAGTGAAGTGGGTGTCAGTTGATACTGAATACACTTCAACACCAATTTCCTGAAACTTTGCGTAGAAATCGGCTAAATCACCTAATTCAGTTGGGCATACGAACGTGAAGTCAGCAGGGTAAAAACATACTACTGCCCACTTTCCCGCTAAATCCTGCTCTGTTACCGGAACAAATTTGCCCTGATGAAATGCAGTGGCTTTGAATGGCTTAATCTTAGTATTGATAATTGAAGACATAGTCTTGCTCCTTTTCGTTAGTAATGTAAGTTATTACTATGTGTTAGTAGTAACAGTTCGTAAATTTCTGCGTTCTCAATAGGGGCTATATTACCCAGCCAGCTTAAACTTTTAAAACGAATTAAATTAATAGTATTAATCGCTTTTATGAATTAGAGGCGAGTGACGCTGCTATTATCGCGGTTTTTTATATCAGTTGCGTGACAAACCAGTGCTAGAGATGAGGACAGGGCGCTGATTTCTCAAGCGCCCGGTAACTGTTTTTGCTTAAGGCTAGTCGTTAGCCTGGCTTAACTTAATGGCCCGGATATCCATACCACTGGGGTGCTGATACACCCTTAAGCCAAATTCCGGTAAAATCGCCAGCAAATGATCAAAAATATCGGATTGAATACCCTCATACGCCTGCCAGGCGGTGGTATTGGTAAAGCAGTACACTTCAAGGGGCAGGCCATTTGAGCCCGGCTCAAGTTGGCGGGCCATTAATGTCATCTTTTGATGCACGCCGGGATGGCTGGCTAAATAACGTTGCACGTAAGCCCGGAAGGTACCAATGTTGGTGATGCGTCGGGTATTTACCGGCTCTTTACCTTGCTCGGCAAGCTCACTGTTCCAGCTTTCAATTTCCTGCTGTTTTTCGGCCAGATAATCCTGCAACAGGCTAAAACGATTTAACCGTTTGCGCTCGTCGCTATCTAAAAAGTGGACGCTTTGCTGGGCGAGCATCAGGCTGCGTTTAATGCGGCGCCCACCCGATTGCTGCATGCCGCGCCAGTTTTTAAAAGCATCGGTCATAAAACGGCGGGTTGGGATGGTGGTAATGGTTTTATCAAAGTTTTGTATTTTGACCGTATGCAGCGCGATATCAATCACGTCACCGTCAGCATTGAGCTGCGGCATTTCAACCCAGTCGCCTACCCGGATCACGTCGTTCGAGGAAATCTGTACGCTGGCCACTAAAGATAAAATGGTGTCCTGAAATATCAACATCAGCACGGCTGCCATGGCACCAAGGCCCGATAGCAAAATTAGTGGTGAGCGATCTATCAGCGCAGCAATCATCAGAATGATGGCAACGGTGTAGACCAGAATTTTTATGACTTGCACATAGCCTTTTATCGGCTTAGTTTTGGCCTCTGGTCGCTCTTCATACACCCGGTCAACCAACGTCAGGATATTAGCAATGGCCAGAGCGATTGTCAGGATGACAAAGGCGTTGCAAACATTAACCACAATGGTGGCTACGGTTTCTGACACGCCCTCAATCAGGGTGATACCCTTTGAAATTATCAACGCCGGAACAATATTGGCAAGCCGGGCGACAAAAGCGGAATGCTGGATAACCTGATGCTGGCCATAGGCACTGGCGCGCAAGGCTCTGAAAATGCCGCGGATCAATACTTTTTTGACGACATAGTTACTCAGCCATGCCACCAGCAGCAGCAGGCCAATACTCAGCCAAAAACTGGCATCGGGGTGTTGCTCCAGCCAGCCCTGGATAACGCTGAAATCGTAATCCAACATATAGTTAACCATTCCCGGTTAATAACGATTTAAAGATAGCCGCTATTATGCCCCGTTAAGTCACTTTTGCAACCCGTCAGACTAGATGCCATCGCCATCCATATGCAGGCCGCACTCGCGGCCAAAGCCATTAAAACGGGTATCTTCTTGGCTCATGCCCGGCTCAAATTTAACCGTGGAATGGGTGTCACCTACCGACAAGTAACCCTGCTCCCATAACGGGTGATACGGCAGGTTATGTTGCTTTAAGTAGTAAAATACGTCTTTGTTACTCCAGTCGATAATGGGCTGAATTTTCACCACGCCCCGATTTATTTCAACTATCGCTTTGTCTGCCCGGGTACTGCTCTGGCTGCGGCGTAAGCCGGTAAACCAGCTGCCAGCGTTTAATTCACGCAGGGCCCGCTGCATCGGCTCGACTTTATTTAACTGATTGTATTGCTTAGTGCCCTCGGCGGTTAACCACTGCTCGCCATAGCGCGCCAGTTGCCAGTTGGCCGACAGTGAAGCCCGGTACACTTGTAAATTCAAGCGAAGCAGCTCGGTAAGCTGATCAATAAACTGGTAGGTTTCCGGAAATAAATAGCCGGTATCGGTTAATACTACTGGTATATCTGGCTGCTGCACCGTAATTAAATGCAGCATGACCGCGGCCTGAATACCAAAGCTTGAGCTTAGGATCGGCTGTGCCGGTAAGTTAGCCAGCGCCCAGTGTACCCGCTCACTGGCACTCATCGGGCTCAGCAGATTATTAATGTGTGTCAGCCAGGCTTGCTGGGTAGCGCTATCCTGCTGCAAAATCTGCCGATAGTCAGTTTCGACACTTTTGTACATGCTATTTCCTGCCATCGTATTCTCCGTTGGCGTGCCAGCCTGGCTAAAATGACGGTTCACGGTATCAGGCATGAAAGTCTGTCTTGGATACTTTCACTTCAGCCACCACGCCTTTGCGAATAACAAAATCACCGAAACATTCTTTACCATCGCGTTCAGCCGCCCACTGGCCAATTAAGTTATCCAGCTCACCCAGAATTTGCGCTTCGCCGACATTATCCAGGTACAACTTGGGAATGCGGGTACCCACCAGATTGCCGCCCAGATAAACATTGTATTTACCCGGCGCCCGGCCCACTAAGCCCACTTCGGCCAGCATGGCGCGGCCACAGCCATTCGGGCAGCCGGTTACCCGCAGTACAATGTGATCATCAGCCACCTGGTGCTTCGCCAGTAAGGCTTCTACCTTGCTGACCAGCTCAGGTAAATAACGCTCTGCTTCTGCCATGGCCAGTGGGCAGGTAGGGAACGAGACACAGGCCATCGAGTTTTTGCGCTGCTCACTGTGGCTGTCGTCTATTAAGCCGTGTTCACGCGCCAGCTGCTCAATTAAGGCTTTTTGCTCTGATGGCACGCCGGCGATAATCAGGTTCTGGTTCGCGGTCATCCGAAAGTCGCCCTGGTGCACTTTGGCAATGGCCGCTAAACCGGTTTTAAGCGGTTTACCCGGAAAATCCAGCACACGGCCATTTTCGATAAATAAGGTTAAGTGCTGCTTGCCATCTATGCCGTCTACCCAACCAAAGCGATCGCCACGCGTGGTAAACTCAAAAGGTTTAGCCGGTGCAAAAGCCACACCCACCCGCTGCTCCACTTCGGCTTTAAAAGTATCAACCCCAATCCGGTCAATGGTGTACTTGGTTTTGGCATTTTTGCGGTTAACTCTGTCGCCATAATCACGTTGCACGGTGACCACATGCTCGGCCACCTTTAGGGTATGCTCCAGGCCAATAAAGCCCAGTACTTCAGCCTTACGCGGGTAGGTAGAATTATCGCCAAAGGTCATCGCCAGGCCACCGCCGACCAGCACATTAAAGCCAATAAGCTTGCCGTGCTCGGCAATCGCCACAAAGTTTAAGTCATTGGCATGCACATCAATATCGTTATGCGGCGGGATAACCACCGTGGTTTTAAACTTACGCGGTAAGTAGTTTTCACCCAGTACCGGTTCGGTTTCAGTGGTTTCAACTTTTTCTTCGTCCAGCCATAACTCGGCGTAGGCGCGGGTCTTCGGCAATAAGTGCTCGCTTATCTGCACAGCCCACTGATACGCTTGCTGGTGCAGCTCAGACTCAACCGGGTTTGAGGTACACAACACGTTGCGGTTAACGTCACCGGCGGTAGCAATCGAATCGATACCAATGCTGTTTAAAAACTGGTGCATCGGTTTAATGTTCGGCTTTAACACACCATGAAACTGAAATGTCTGACGGGTAGTTAAACGAATGCTGCCATACATGGTTTTTTCAGCAGCAAACTGGTCAATAGCCAGCCATTGCTGTGGCGTAATAATACCGCCAGGCATCCGCGCCCGCAGCATGACGTTGTGCAACGGCTCCAGCTTTTGCGCAGCGCGCTCGGCCCGGATATCACGGTCATCCTGCTGGTACATGCCATGAAAACGCACCAGCATAAAGTTATCACCGTTAAAGCCACCGGTAATTTCGTCGCCCAGGTCCTGCTTAATGGTGCCGCGTAAATGCTCGCTTTCAGCTTTTAAACGCTCGTTGTCAGACAACTTGCCGCTAACCTGCAGCTCGGGTTTAATTGGGTATTGGCTCATTAGTACACATCCTTCTGGTAACGCTTGGCTACCCGTAATTCATCTAAATACTGCTGGGCTTGTTCGGCACTTTTATTGCCATGTTGCTGCACAATGTCCAGCAGGGCCTGATGCACATCTTTCGCCATACGGTTGGCATCACCACAAATATAGACATGAGCCCCCTGCTCCAGCCACTGATAGACTTCACTGGCATGCTTACGCAGCTTATCCTGCACATACACTTTTTCTGCGGTATCACGGCTGAACGCCACGTCCAACTTGCTTAGCAGGCCTTGCTTTAAATAGCCCTGCAGCTCGGTCTGGTATAAAAAGTCCTGGGTAAAATGGGGGTTACCAAACACCAGCCAGTTTTTACCGCTGGCACCGCGGGCATCCCGCTCCTGCAGAAAGGCTCGAAATGGTGCTATACCGGTACCAGGACCAATCATCAGCACCGGCGTATCGTCATTGGCCGGCAAACGGAAGTTGTTATTTTGCTCGACAAAGACCCGTACTTTATCGCCCTCGGCTGAGCGCTCGGCCAAAAAGCCAGAAGCCCCACCCAGATGCGGCTGACCAAAGGCATCGTAACGCACCACCGCCACGGTTAAATTCACCTCGTCTTCAACTTCCGCCTGTGATGAGGCAATAGAATAAAGCCGCGGTTGCTGTTTACGCAGTGCGTCAACCAATTGCTGAGCGGTAATGGTGCCGCCGGTTGCCGGATGTTCACGCACAATATCAATAATTTGCCGGTCGACCAGATAAGCGCGCAGTGCGGCTTTGTCTGCCGCTAATTGTGCCAGGGCTTCATTGGCGGTTGCTGCGGCATATTTATCGACAAATGCCGGATACGACTGGGTTAGCTCCAGTTGTTCAGTCAACGCCACTGCCAGGCTTAAGCTCTGGTTCGCCAGGCTAACTTCAGCTGCAGCTTCAAGATTGGTCAGGCCGAGTAATTCGCTGACCAGCGCCGGGTCGTTATTAAAATATAAACCCAGGGCATCGCCTGGCTGATAAGTTAAACCCGAGCCTTCCAGCGAAATTTCAATATGCCGGACATCTTTAGTAGAATCGCGGCCGGTTATTTTCTGGTTAGTATAAAGCTCAGCAGCAAAAGGCTGCTGCTTATTAAACTGGCTTGCTGCTGCGCTGGTCTGCCCCGGCCAGTTAATCACTTCAGCCGACGGCGCGCTGGCAAATTCCGGTTCTACCACGCTAATCAGGGCATTATTCCAGCTGGTGGCGGCGGCATCGTAGTCTACGTCCAGGTCAGCGCGGGCCTGCAGTCGCTGGCCACCTAATTCGGCCAGCCGCTCGTCAAAATCAGCAGCCGTTTTACAGAAAAATTCATAGCTGGTATCACCCAGACCCAGCACGGCAAATTTCAGTTGCGGCACTTTCGGTGTTTTTTTACTGAATAAAAAGTTATAGAAACTCACGGCATTTTCTGGCGGCTCACCTTCACCATACGTAGAGGTGACTATCACCAGGTACTGCTCATTCTTCAGCTGGCTGCTTTTATAATCGGCTAAATCAACTATTTTAGCGGCTATGTTTTTCGCTTTGGCCAATGCCGCCAACCCATCAGCAACATGGCGGGCATTACCCGTCTGCGAGCCATACACTATGGTCAGGGTTGCGCTGTTCGCTGCAGATACGGCAGGTGCAGTTACCTGGCCACCAGCCAGTTGGGCACTGGCAGCCAGATAACCACTGACCCAGGCCTGCTGAATAGGGTTCAGCTGGCTAACCAGCCCCTGCAGTTGCTGTACCTGCTGCTCTGATAACGGGCTGGCCTGCGCCACTAATGATGATAAAAGCATAAAAACACCTGTATAAACTTTATAGCGTTATTTTAGCCGTCCAAACGTATGCCGGTAAAAGAATGGATCTCTCTGCGTTATTCCAAATAGTAATTAAAAACAGCATAACCAAAGCCGGCGAGCCAATACGGGCTGTGCAGGTAACACGGATGCCAACGACGCAAGCCGCCTGATAATTTCGCTAATAAATGGCGTAAAACGCTAACACCAGCGCTGAATACAATTTCATCTCATTGAATATGACATTAAAAACAATAACTTATACTTTGGCATTGTCTTTGCCTTAGTTAGCTGTCATTTGAAAACTTATTTCACAACCCAGCAAGGATTAACAAAATGAAAATGTCTCTTATCGCCAGCGCAGTGGTTTGCAGCACCCTTAGCCTGAGTGCCCTTGTATATAGCAACAGCGCCGCGGCACATAGCAATCAAAGTTGTAATATCGAATTTGATAAAGATTTAGTCATTAATAGTAACAGTGTGCAGTTGCAGGACAGCGGCAACACGCTGTGGCTAATTAATGACGAGGGTCAGCTAACCCTTAATGGCAAAACTGTGAAAGTGAATACCGAAACCCGCGAATTACTGCGTGACTATCAGGCCGGCATTCGTCATCAGACGGTTGCGACCGTTGCACTGGTAGAAGATGCCCTGCTGATGGCCAGCGAGGCGCTAACCACGGTACTTAACGAGCTAACCGGTAAATCGCTGGATGACTATCCGGCAATGCAACAGGCACTCGCCAAAATTAGCGATGCCGCCAATCAGGTGGTGGTACAGGATGGTGACAATACCTACCTGTATGGCAGCCGGCTGGACACTATCGACCAGGCCTTTGGCCCTGAATTTGAACAGGCTATTGAAGAAGCCGTTACCCAATCAATGGGCAGCATTATGATGCTGGTGGGCAAGGCGATGACCAGCGGTGAAGGTAATTTTGAACAGCGGATGGAAGCCTTTGGTGCAAAAATGGAGAAGTTTGGTGAAAACCTGGAAGCTAAAATGGACATTAAAGCCGCTGCACTGGAGCAGCGTGGCGATGCATTCTGCGCCCAGGTAACCCAGCTGGACGCCCTGGAAACCCGGATCCAGCAGCAGATCCCGGCCATGCAACAATATGATTTATTTCAAAAGGGCGATGGCGCATTAAGCGTTCGCCGTTAACCGGTAACTCCCAACCACGACCTTTAGCGCAGGGGCTTTGCCTGCGCTTTTTTTATGTCTTATCGCGTACCTATATTAAATTAAAATGGGTCAGAGTGATTCTAAGTGTAACTGGCTCTGGTTAACCGATCATGTATCGCTCTCCAACCATCCTCGACTGGAGGCAGTTCACACCAGATAGCAGCCACTGCTGACTGATCTGCCCTAAATAACGTTCGATACAGCTGCTGCCCATACATTGCCGCGTTTGTTGGCATTGGATAGGAAATAACCATCGGATGAGCAGGGAAATGGCTGTAATGAAGTAATGCAACTGGCCGCTTTAATCCGTCCAGCTTTATCGTTAACTCCGCCAGGTGGGCACAATACAACGTTTTATCAGGTTGATAGTGGGCATCGATATTACCTGGCACCGCGACACTATGTTGCTTGGGTTGTGCAACAGCTTCGCCGAGCACTGCGGCAATGTCGGCAGCCGATACTGGCCCGGACCGGACAATAACCGGCTTGTCACCGGTCAGGTCAACAATCGTTGATTCCAGGCCGTACTGACAATCGCCGCCATCCAGCACTGCGGGTATTTTGCCTTGCATCCCTGCCAGTACCTGACGGGCTGAGGTGGGGCTAAGCTTTTTGTAAAGATTGGCAGAAGGCGCTGCAACCGTCAGTTCATATTGCTGCAGCAGCGACAGCAGCACCGGGTGTGATGGCATTCGTAAACCGATGGTATTTAATCCGCCAGTAACGACTGAACTGACGTGATCCGCTTTATGCAGTAATAAAGTAAGCGGGCCAGGCCAAAAGGCATCAGCCAGCGCAAAAGCGGTATTACTGACATTTTTTGCCCACTGACCGATAGCTGCGATATCCGATACATGGACGATTAATGGATGGTTTGCCGGCCGACCTTTGGCGGCAAAAATAGCGTTAACTGCCTCAGGGTTGGTCGCATCTGCTGCCAGGCCATAAACGGTCTCTGTTGGCACAGCGACCAACTGACCATTGTGCAGAAAATCAGCACATAATTTAATATCAGAATCGGATTCTGTGCTTAGGAGCATGGTATTCAAGGGTTACATTCCTGACAATATTGTTGGCTGGCATGACGGGCTGCCACGGGGGTAATGGTGGTATGGCCACAATGTTGACAACACGCCCGACGGTGCCGGGTCAGATTGGTGGCGACGCCACAGGCCTCGCAGGGTAAGCCCGGTAAGGCTTTATCTGGCCAAAACCCAGGGGTAGAACACTCTGGGCAATAGCTTTGCAAACGCCGGGCTAAATCATCAGCTGCCTGTTGAATATGCAAGCGACGCTGCGGGCTTAAATGAGCGCGCAAGTCATAACTCAGCGTAACATCGCCGTTTGCAAGCCTTAGTAGCGCCAGATTGTGCGCCTGAGCTACTGTAAGGGCTTTTTTTAAATAATGGCCTTGCTGCAGCAACAAATGTTGCCCGGGTTCAACGTCCGCTAATGCCTGTTCTAACGCCGCTGCGTCCTTAAGCTGCCATTGCCTGGCCAGCGAAGGACCGTAAAACCGGCCCGTTACTGCCCAACCTTCTGCCACATTGACACAACAGATCAGCTCCAGGTTGTAAGTGCCTATTCCAAACGGCCCGACAGAAAAGCTCCCCTCACTACCCAAGCCAATATCCCGCCCGGACAATTCAGCAGCCAAGGCGGCTTTACGAAACGCGCATTCCTGCGCCGTCATAAAACGCGGATACTCACCGGCAAAACTGCCAAGGGTATCCGTGTCGAAACTATCCAGCTCAGTTAGCTGCCAGCCAAGCTGGCTAAGCGCAGGCGCAATTAAGCGCGCTTTATCGTGCCGGGTTAACATAGCAACAGACGATGTCACATTACCACCTTATGCCAGCCCGCCTGCTGCCACTGATGCAAGGTGCCATCCTGGTCCAGCTGATACAGCCACAACCATTGGTTTTTTACCAGCGCCGCAACGTCATCTGAGCGGCGAATTATATTAGCAATAGCCTGTTTGGGGGCCGCAATAACAACCGTTAAACGCACAGGCTGATGCCGCAACTGGCTGCCATCATGCACCGACTGCCAGGCTAAACCGTTGCGTAAATCACCACCATTTCCTTCGAAAACCCCAATATGGCCGGCAACCACATTGTGCAGCAACTTATTACCACTGCCGTATTTTTCAGGCGCTACCACCGAGGCGTAATATTGCATATTGATCCAGTTAGTTACCACCATTGGCGCGGTCATAATGGTGTGCAACAGGCTGAACTCCGGGTCTTTTTCCGGATTATAGTCGTGTAAAAAACAGCGCCCCTGTAAATCCAGATCTTTGGTCAGGGAGCGCGGCGCCACAATAAACGCTGCATTGTTAGCAAGCCCCCATTCCGGTCGAAGTTGCGCCCAATCGCGGCTTCGCAACGTAAAAAAACGACTCAAGGCCGACGCGCTCACCGGCGGCCCAGCAAATTGACTGGCCCGTTGCTGCCTGGCTGACTCACTGGCCTGGCTTAGCCAACCAAGCCAGTTTGCCTCAGCAGGAGCCTGAAACACCTCCAGGGTGTCGGTCGTCGTGTGATGCATCGCTCCGTAGAACCGGGTGTCACTGGGGATATGCACGGTGTTTTGGCTATTAAGCTCAGCCCTTACCTCACTGCTGTTGAGCAGCTGTGCCAGCACTTTTACATTAACCTCACCAGTCTGGCCACCACAGGCACCACAATCCAGCGCTGCGGCATGCGGGTTATTACAGCTTGTGCTGCCATGCCCCACCAGTAATATGGTCGTTGCCAGGTTTTCAGTAAGACCCATCGCAAACAAGATACCACCTGCAAGCTCGGCTTGTTCCGCAACAGTAAGCGGCTGCTGCTCCTTGCAAAGATACCATTGGCCGTCATCCAGATACCTGTTCATGGCGTGTGGTGCGGCGCTGCGAAAAAAAGTGCGCTTGATCAGACTGAGCAGTTTAGTGGGGCCGGCGGCCTCTACCATGCCCAGGCTGGATGATGCCAAATCAAAGCTTTGCTTCCAACCCAGTGCAGGCTGGCGTAATAGCGTGACGTTTTCAGGGCGCACCTGACGAACTTCAAAGGCCGGTGCCAGTAAGCCGGGGAGTTGGGGTCGGCTTAACTTACTGTCTGCGGCTTTGTACGCAATAGGCAGGCCAAAAAAGCCAGCAAAACCCAGAGTCTGGATCCCAGCATCCTGCTGCTCTAATACCCGGCGCATTGGCTCTGAGCGAACATCGATACAAAACGCGGCCTGCAACGTCGGTCTGCTGGTGGTTGCACTAACATCCTTTGCAGACTGCCGCAGTTGGCGCAATAAAGGCTGCTGCACACTTAGCTCCAGCGCTCGCTGCCACACCTGACGAATACTATGCTGAGCCTGCGTGTTAAGCATCATGGCAGTATACTGTGTGCTCTGCCGTGTTAAGGCGGTGCTTAAGCGCTCATGACAACCCGCATCGCGCATACTGTGTTGCCATAATACCCAGTCCCAGCCCAGTAGCATGTAAAGTAACTGGCATACGGCCTCATGCCCCTGCCGCCCAGCCAGTTGCTGCTGCCAGTCAAGCCATGCCTGCCAACCCGCCCAGCCAGACAAGCTTTGCAGCAGGTTTTCCAAATAAGCCAGTTTTGCCTGCTCATCCGGGCACCAGATTTGCAGCCAGGGGCTAAGCTGTTGCAGTAACAATGAGGGCTGTGCAGGCACAGTGGCAAATAATGAGGTTAAATTAATTCCGGTAAGTACCTGCAGGCCTTTATCATGGCAGACCACCGATAACCAGCTTTGGTAGGCGTGATCTGGGCTGTCAGCTTTTACACTAAAGCGCTCAGGATACTGATAATACAACCCCATAAACTGGCTTAACTGCTGCTGTATCAGTTGCGGCCAGGGTAAGGTTCGCTGCGCTGGGGTCTGTTCTGACATCAGCTGTGCCAGTGATTGCCAGCGGCGCAACTCCTGAGGCTGGGCCAGCGCGGTGACGGCCTGATCAAGGGTCATGGTTAATTCTGCTTGCTGCAATGCCTGCTGCAGGTGCATGGGTGTTATTTGATGCTGCCACTGTGCTAAATACCACTGGGCACTCATCAGACAACTGGTTCCGGCAAGCAGCTGCTGCTCAGCACAGACCGAGGCAAAATGCTGCTGACGCTTGGGCCACCACGGATTTACTGCGATCATCTGATCCAGTGGCCATGCCGGAGCAATTTGACTGGCTGCCTTGGCAACCAGTGTTTGTAAGGCACAATCGCTGCGCTGCATTGTCGTCGATACTGCACTCATTTTACGCTCTCCACCTGAGTCAGGGCGCTAATGTCCGCTGTCTTTTTGCTATGATAAGGCCAAATTTTCAGGGTAACTTTAGTCGCCCACTCATCAAGGTATCCACCGGCGTTCAACCAGATAAATACCCGGTTTACCGCCCGGTGCCGGCTGTGGTAGCGCAGCAACACCGCCATCACAAACAGACCGGAAAATACCAGGCTGGTAACAACATCAGCCAACGGCGCTAACACGCTGCCGGTTGGCATTATCTGCTGCAACATATATTTACCGCTGAGATAAAGTGCCAGTAATCCGACGCCATACGCCAACGCCAGCATGACCCGCCATGGCCTGCGACTATCGGCCCGCGCCATTGATGGCATCAGTAGCACCGTAATAGCCAACACCAGCAGTACCGCGCTGCTCAGGCTGGAAAGAGGCAGTAGCTGATGAGCCAGCGCCACCAGCAGCGCGGCAGCCAACAGCGCCAGAACCCAGTGGCGGGTTTGCGGTTCAATTTGATCGGCCAGTTGAGCCGCCAGGTAATGGTTAACCGCATTGCCGCTGTACAAAAAGGCGTAAGCTTTGTAGCAGGAGTGTGCCAGCAAGTGCAGTAATGCCAGGGTGTATAAACCCAGCGCAATTTCTACCAGCATCAGACCCATTTGCGCCACCGTTGACCATGCCAGGCGCACCTTAATACTTATCCGGGTAGTCATGATCAGGGCCGCCAGCACAGTACTTGTCAGCGCAGCTACCAGCAGTAGCGTTGCGGCCGGCGCGCTGAGACTAAGCAAGGGCGAGAAGATTAGCAGTAAAATACCACCGAGATTAATAATACCGGCGTGCAACAAGGCGGAGACTGGCGTGGGTGCCTCCACCACCTGGATCAGCCAACCGTGCAGCGGTAGCTGGGCGCATTTAATCAGTGCCACGATGACCAGCAACCCGACGGCAAGATGGCCGCTAACGCTAAGGCTACTCTGAATACTCGCCTGATTAATAAGGTTGCCGATATCTGCAGTATTAAACTCGACATATAACAAAATAAACGCCAGAGCCAGCAACAGTTCACCAGTGCGGGCACTGAGCGCTTTCTTATGGGCGGCCAGCTGGGCACGGGGGCGTTCAGGATAAAACAACAATAACTGTTGCAAGCTAAGACTGATCCAGCACCAGCCTAACCAGAATAACATCAGATGGTTGCTGAGCAGGGTAAACACCGTCGCCGTCAGGGTCAGCGCTAAAGCCCGCATAAAACGCAGTTTGTTCGGCTCACCGGCCAAGGCTGTGGCGCTGTAACGCCAGATAACCACAGCCAGCAAGGCTACCAGTGCCAGCAGCACCAGTTTTAATGGAGTGACAGTTAATAACGAATTCATCGCACACCTTTAATTTTAATTAACTGGCGCTATTGTGTGCAGCAAACTACTATAAGTAAAATACATAATAAAACACAAATCATTCACTAAAAGAGAACCATGAGCCGGTTAAACTACCATCATCTATATTATTTCTGGCAGGTAGCCCGTGGCACAAACCTGACGGAAACCGCCCAGCGCCTGCATATTTCACAATCTGCGTTGTCTTCTCAGATAAAGCAGTTAGAGCAAAGTATGCAGGTGCAGTTATTCCGTCGCGAAAACCGCAAACTGGTGCTTACAGACAGTGGCTACCAGACTCTTAAATACGCCGAAGATATTTTCAGTCGCGGTGCTGAGCTTGAACAATTGCTGGCGCAGGGCATGCAGCCTCAGCACAGTCCCATCCGGATTGGCACCTTAGCGACCATGTCACGAAACTTTATTGAAAGCTTTATTACCCCGTTACTGAGTAAAAGTGAGGCGCGCTACAGTTTGTTGTCAATGAACCAGACCACGCTGTTAAATGCGCTGGCCCAACATCAGCTCGATTTGGCATTAACGAATATTGCCGTGAAGGGCAACGATAACCAGTTATGGCAATGCCGCTTACTGGCCAGACAACCTGTCGCCGTGATTGGCCCGCCCGGCAAGCATGCCGGTGATAAGCTCAACGACTACACAAGACAACGCTGGGTGTTACCGCCGGTGCAAAGCCCGGTGCGCACCGCCTTTGATGCCCTGGCAGCACAATACCAGTTGCAACCTGACATAATCGCCGAGGCCGACGATATGGCGATGCTGCGCTTGCTGGCCCGCGACAGCGGCGCGCTGGCCGTGATTCCGGAGGTGGTGGTAAAAGACGAATTGCAAAGCGGCCGCTTGTATAAGTACCTGGCGCTGCCACAGATTTACGAAAACTTTTACATTATTACTACCCAACGTGAGCTGTTACACCCACAACTGAACCTGCTACTACAGGCATTCGCACATTAAAATGGGTCAGAGTGATTTTTTTGCATCGGCAGCAGGCTGTTATTTGTTAAGCTGGCTGCAATTTAAAAAGCAGTAAGGAATGTTAATGTCTGTTGTGAAAAGACTATACCTGGCGGGCGCGGCGGCGTTAGTTATTGCCGCTATTTTGTTATACACCCTGGCCTGGCCGGCGTGGCAGCAACAACTTACCCAACAGGAAAGCGAGCGGCTGGCCCAGTTAGTTGCCAATGCCAGACCCGCTGCACCGCAAAACCGCTTAAACCCGCAACGGATGCTGGCAGATCTGAACTGGCTGGCTCACCCCGACCGGCAAGGGCGTAAGCCTGGCACCGACGGCGGTATTGCTGCCCGCAACTGGCTGGCCCAACAATTTGCCGATATTGGCTTGCAGAGCGCAGGCACTGATGGCTATTTACAACCTTTTAGCGTGGCAGAGCATTTTGTATTCAGCCGCTGGATAGCGGGCAAAAGCGCCACCGTGCCAGCAGCGGAAAACGCCGCAAATGTGCTGGGTTTATTACCCGGTACTAATCCGGCTTTAAAACCCATAGTACTAACGGCGCATTATGATCATCTGGGTAGCCATGATGGTGAGCTGTTTGCCGGTGCCGATGACAATGCCTCTGGTGTTGCTACCTTGCTGGAGCTGGCGCGGTATTTTCGGCAACAGCCGATTGCTCACCCGTTGTTATTTGTGGCGCTGGATGCCGAGGAAGGAGGCTTACAGGGAGCGGTCGCGTTGTTTGAGCAGCAGTTGTTGCAACCAGAGCAGCTGGCGTTTAACGTCAATATGGATATGCTCAGCCGCGACACGAATCAATTACTATTTGCCGTAGGCAGTTATCAGCAACCCTGGCTAACGCCACTGTTACAGACGCTGCAACAGCAAAGTTCGGTAAAAATTATCGCCGGCCACGACCGGCCCTGGTACCAGGCTGGCAACACGCAGGACTGGACCTTGAGCTCAGACCATGGCGTATTTTTTCAACAGCAGGTTCCCTTTATTTATTTCGGGGTGGCTGATCATGAAGATTATCATTCGGTGCGGGATACAGCCGATAAAGTCGACACTGACTTTTACCTGCAGGTAAGTGAAACCATTCTGAGTTTTATTCAGGCGTTGGATCAGCACCTTAACCAGGGTTAAACCGTTAACTGTTTGATAGCTGACAACGGGTTAACAACATGATGAAAAGTGGTGAAAAAAACCACTTTTTTGGCCATTATTACACGAAGCCGCGCGTTCACGCACACTTTTATTATTCAACCCCATGATATATAACAATTTAAAACATGGCACTCTTTGTGCAAAATCACGGATAGAAAAACAAAGAAAACAATAAAAGGAAGTATTTATGCCAATGATAATGTTACTGCGTCAGATCCGGCTGTTTAGCCAGGTCGAACTGTCCCGGTTGTGGCTGACCCGCCGCGGCCTGATGACCCTGGCGGCCACTGCCGTGGTCTGGTTTTTCCTGTTGCGTTACGCCATTGCCCCGGCCAGCGAAATACTGCAGGAACCGAATTTTCAGAAGTCCTTAACGGCGGCCTTTGGCATGCTTGGTCTGCATCAACTGCTGAACTGGCCGGCACCAGAGCTGACGCTGTACTGGATGCTGAGTCTAATCTTACTGCCCTTTCTAAGCCTGGTGTTTACCGCGAATCAACTGTCCAGCGATGCCGCTCGCGGTACCTTGCGCTTTATCAGCCTGCGCAGCAGCCGCACCGCCATTGTACTGGGCCGTTTCTGTGGCCAGTTAATCGTACAGCTGTGTTTAATTCTGTTATCACTGACGGCAACCCTGGCTATCAGCGCAGTTCGACAAGGTGGCATCAGCTGGCAGGCTATTGAGGCCGCTTTGCTGATAAGCTGCCACCTGCTGATCGTATTAATGCCTTTTACTGCTTTAATGACGGTTTTCTCAGCCTGGGCCCGCTCCTCAAGACTGGCTCTAAGCCTGGCAATTGTAAGCCTGGGGGTAGCATTTGGATTGCTCAGCTGGCTTATTTATCATCAGCCCGACACGGCGTTTTTACTGGAATATATGCCAGGCGCGCAAATATGGCAGCTTATTCCGGCTCAGGGCTGGCAAAGCCTGCAACTGGCAGCACTACCGCTGGCACAAACGGCCGTATTTCTGTTAATTGCCCAGCAAATTTTAAGCCGGAGGGCGCTGTAATGAACAATCCAATAATTAAAGTAAGTCAGTTAACAAAAAGCTATGGCCGGCATAAAGTACTGAACAATATCAGCTTTGAAATTAATACAGGCGAAACCGTGGCATTAATTGGCCAGAACGGCGCGGGTAAAACGACCTTGTTCAGCTTGCTATGTGGTTATATTAAAGCCGACAGCGGCAGCATGCAGCTGCTTGGACAGCAACCTGGCAGTCAGGCCTTATTTGGCAACGTATCAGCTTTGCCGCAGGATGCTCAGCTGGACCCGGCTTTTAGTATTGGGGAGCAGCTTTGTTTTTACGGTCAGTTGCAGGGTTTAACCGCCCGCGCAGCACGGGCCGAAACCGAGCGGGTGCTGGCACTGGTTGACCTTGGGTCACACTATCACACCAAAGCCGGCGCACTTAGCCACGGCATGCGCAAACGGGCCTGTATGGCACAGGCGTTTATCGGCTCGCCAGCACTTATTTTGCTGGACGAGCCGACCGCCGGGCTCGATCCGGCCAATGCACTGCATATTCGTGAGCTTATTAGCGATTTAAGCCAGCACACCAGCTTTTTAATTAGCTCACATAATATTTTCGAGCTGGAGCGACTGTGTAACAAGGTATTGTATTTACAAGATGGCCAGCTGCAGCAACATCATGCTCAGCCCAATGAGAGTACCGCGCATTTAAGCCTGCAACTTGCTGCCGGGCCAGGTAACGCTGTTGTCGATAGTGAAGAAGTGTGTCAGCAGCTGCGGCAATTAGCGGGTGTAAAAGAAGTCACAGCAGGGCGTAACCATGAATATCAGCTTAGCTACCAATCTCAGGTGGTAGATGATTTCGATATCAGGTTGTTGCAATGTCTGGCCGCTAATGGCTGGCAGTACAAACAGCTAAGCAAAGGCAAAAGTCTGGAACAGCAGCTTTTCGCCCGCAAAAAAATGGCGGCGGTCTAGCATGGCTAAGAAGCTGGCAAGCCATGTTTGCCAGTTTCTTTACCTGAATAGCGGCTAACCGTTATTCAACTAGATTTGGATACTTCAGGTAATTTCAGGGCATACAGTAAACCCGCCAGACAGCTGGCGGCAAAAAACCACAGCACTGCGGATAAAGACCACCAGGCCAGCAAGCTGCTAAGGCCGCCCACCACTAACAACAATACGCCGATAAGCGAATTACTGACTGAGACATAATCGGTACGCTTATTGCCCGATGCCATATCGAGCAAATACGTTTTGCGCCCCACTCGCACTCCGGCATGACCAACACTTAACAGCAAAAACAGCAGCAGATAACCATATAATGGCAGTTCGCCAACTACCATTTGCAAGACCGCCAGCACCGCGCAGCCTGTCAGCGCCAGAGCGGCAGCAATAATAATCACCTGACGGCTACTGCGATCGGCCAGCCTGCCCCAGAAGACGGCACTGAGCGCACTGGCTAAACTGGTGCAAATTAAAAACCAGGCCAGAGTCTGGCCATTGCTATGCTGTTGCTGAGCCAGCAGCACCAGAAAGGGAGAAACCAGCGCCGATCCTAACAATAAACCACGGCAGATAACAAACTGCCGAAACTGCGTGTCCGTTCGCATTAAACCCAGATTCTGCCAGGCCTGCTGCAGCGCATTAGCACCACCATCGGTCTCACCAGGTTGCTCCTGCACCTGGCTGAAAAGCGCTGCAGCGCTGAACCATAACAAACCGGCGGCAACGAGTAGCACCACATAAACTAACAAATTGTCTGGCTCCTGGCGCAGCAACCAAAATGATACCAATAGTGTCAGCACACCAGATACGGTACCGGCAATGCCGGTTAACTGGCCGCGCTGGCCTTTGGGTACTGTTTTGCCCTTTACGTCTTTCATGGCCACTGAAGATAAACCACGGCCCAGGCTAAATAATACCAGCAAACCAATAATTGCCAGGCCGGCCAGAACGCCCTGCCACTGGCTGACCGCCAGAGCCATTGCCAGCACACAGCTACCCTGGACGATACTGCCGGCAATCCAGAATGTTTTGCGCACCGCATAGCGCCGCACCCAGGCACCGATCAGTAATTGCGGTAACATTGAACCAGATTCGCGAATGGGCACCAGCCAGGCCACCATTGCCGCTGGCGCACCCACAACACTCATCAGCCAGGTTAATACGGTTTTGGGACTGGTTAATAAATCACCCAGACTGAGCAGTAGCTGGCTAAGCAGCAACAAGACAAAGTTTTTAGGTACTTTGGTACAGGCATTGTCCGGTATATCCTTACACGCCCGGGCATCTTCTTCATTGATCAGTAATTCATATATTTTCCGCTCGGCCATAACCCTGCTTCTGTTGTTAATTGTAAACCTCTACCACCGTCATAGTTTATTACAAATGAAACAGTAGCAAGCTATTAAATTGATTGACCCTTTTATCTAACATCAGGTACTGTTTGTGGCTCAATTTCTTCTACAGGATAAAGCTATGAGTATCGCAATGATCTGGATCATCGTTGGCGTGCTATTAATTCTGTCAGAACTGCTGGCGACCAGTATTGTTGCCGTATTTCTGGGGATAGGCGCTATTGTCGTTGGCATATTATTGCAGCTGGGCTGGATAGAATCTGCCACCATGCAATACCTTGTTTTCGGTATCGTCAGCCTGGCATTATTGCTTTTAGCCCGTGGTCATTTTAAGCGCTGGTTTACCGGTTATGTCGCTGACAGTGGTGAGCAACCAAGTCGGCTGAAAGACGATATCGGCAACCGGGTTATTGTGCTCAATGATTTTACCCAGGGCGCAGGCCGTGTAGTATTAAACGGCGTACAATGGGACGCTCGCTCTAACGAGGCATTAAAAGCGGGCGAAGTCGCCTGGGTAATTGCCAATGAAGGCATTCATTTAATTGTGTCGGCGCAGCAGCCGGTTTGATAATTAGTTATAAAGGAAAAACTGAAAATGGAAGAATTTGATATTCAAACGGTACTGACGCTGGGCTTTGCGATAGCGGTAGTGATTACCATTATAAAAACTGCCCGGGTAGTACCGCAGAAATCTAACTTTGTAATTGAACGCCTGGGTAAATACTCACGCACCCTCGACTCTGGCTTTCATATTCTTATCCCGTTTATCGACAAGGTAGCTTACACCCACAGTTTAAAAGAAGAAGTCATAGACGTAGAGCGCCAAACCTGTGTTACCCGTGACAACATTCAGGTAGGCATTAACGGCGTGCTGTATTTACAGGTGGTAGACCCGCACAAAGCCAGTTACGGCATCAATGACTATCGCTATGCGTCTTCGCAACTGGCACAAACTACTATGCGGTCAGTTATTGGTCAGACTGACTTAGATAAAACCTTTGAAGAGCGGGCTAAAATTAACGAAGAAGTAGTAAAAGCACTGGATGAAGCGGCCTCGCCGTGGGGCATTAAAGTGCTGCGTTATGAAATCTCTGACATCGAATTACCGCTTAGCATTAAAGATGCGTTAGAACAGCAAATGCGTGCAGAGCGGGAACGTCGGGCGGCCATTGCTAAATCAGAAGGTGAACGTCAGGCGATGATTAACGTGTCTGAAGGCCAGAAGCAGGAGGTTATTAACCTGTCAGAAGGTGACAAGATGCGTCAGATCAACGAAGCCGAAGGTCGCGCCCGCGAAATAGAACTGATTGCCATCGCTACCGCCGAAGGTATCCGCCAGATAGCCGAGGCCATTAACCACCCGGGTGGTTCGGAAGCAGTAAGCCTGCGGGTAGCCGAGCAATATGTAAAAGAGTTTGGTAATCTGGCCAAAACCAACAACACCATGATCGTACCTGCCGAACTAGCTAATATCGGCGGCGCCGTTGCGGGCCTGACTGAAATACTGAAAATAGCCCGGCCGGGTGCGAAATAAGGCCGCAGCCAAAGGAGTAATTTATGGCGACTCAACAAAGTTTTAATGAAGCATTACTGAAGCTGGCTATTTTAATGTACCGCGTTGACGGCAAAATACGCTTAAACGAGCAGGAGCTGGTAGATGACATTGCCGACAGTTTAGACTGGACCGGCGTGAACAGCATTACCGCTATACAAAGCCAGGCCATGGCCGATGTACGTCAGGCCATCAGCTCTAATAAAGTAGAAAGCTATATAACCGGGTTAAAAAGCGACTTAATGTTTAATAAGCAACAAGCGCTGGATACCGCTAAGCAAATTATGCAAAGTGATGGTGAAGAAGCCATTCAGGAACGTCGCCTGTATGACATGCTTCGCCAGTCAGTATTGGTATAACCTGCCAGGGTGTGTTTGGAGCGAAAGCCAGCATAATGCTGGCTTTTTTATTTAGATCGAATCGCTAAAAACTATGACTGACGTATTCACTCCCATTGAAGCCATTATGATGGATCAGCTAAGTTTTGATATGTGGCGGGGGAAACTAGAAGCTAAGATGGTTCAACGGATAAAAAGAGCAGGTTAATTTATGTTAAAGAAGATTTTGTTTCCTGTTTCGTTGGCACTGTCAGTATTTGCTTGTAACGGAGTGGAGATTGAAAAAAAATTAATTAACAACATCGTTCCTTCTGAAATATGCACCGAAAAGGCTGCCTTTGACGGAGAGACCACGGTTATATTTTCTGAATGTGAGCACTACGAATTCATAAATCAATATACCGTAACAGATGCGATGAGCATGGCTGATTTCAGTGAGTTCATTGCTAATTACAAGCTCGGGTCTGAGTATGAAACTAGACTTGAGCAGGAGTTGTTGCGCCACTTTGACGCAATGATTTCACCATTCGACCCTGATACGAAAGTAAGCCAACACGATAATTTGATATTATTTCAATCGAAGAGTCATCTCGCGTTATTTCAGCGTAATGATAACCATTGGTTACTTACCAAGGCGGTATTGCCACAGGCTGACTAATTAGTGTTAAAAAAGAAAAGCCAGGGCAGTGCTGGCTTTGCTAATTTTAAGGCAACTACCATGAAAACAATTGGCTTGCTGGGCGGTATGAGTTGGCAGTCGACCATTCCTTACTACCGCATAATAAATGAAACGGTGAAACAGCAGCTTGGTGGCCTGCACTCGGCTAAAGTTATTCTATACAGCGTTAATTTTGCCGAAATTGAGCAGATGCAGCGAGCTGTGTCTGGGCAAGGTGCTGCCAGAGTCAAGAGAACAGTATCGCCAGATCATTGGCCAGCTTATCGACCAGGGTGCCGAGGCTATTATTCACGGCTGCACTGAAATTTCTTTGCTGGTATCCCAGCAGGACTCTGTCGCGCCCCTGTTTGATACCACCAGCATCCATGCCTGCAGCGCCGCTGAACTGGCGTTGCGGTCATAGTGGTTTCGGTCAATAAGGTCATTACAAATTGGATCTGACCCTTAACATCCAAATTGGATCTGACCCTTAACATCGCTGGCAGAATAGCAATCAGCTAACCTGTTTCCCTTTTTTGATCTTTTGCAACGACATCGCGATAAAATCTAATACTAAAGCAATTGCAAAAGCATAAATCGGTACCAGCACCTCAATTGCATTATTTAACGGGTCAATCTCAATGGTAATGTCGAAAAGCAGACGGTGAATTAATTGATCAAGCGCCATAAAAATCAGACAACTGGCAAATATCATAAAAATGGCTTTGGGATAGCTAATATTTAGTAAACGGTTAATCAACACCGGCATACCGATTATCAAAATAAGGCTGAATACACCATAAATCATACCGAGTCGTTCCTGATATTCGATCATCTCCAGCTCCATAGTGATGTTAGTAATGTTAGTAATGTTATTAATGTTAGTGATGTTAGTGATGTTAGTGATAATTGTAAAAACTAAGCTTTATTTCTATCCACAGCTATCGCTTTAATCCCTGCCACTATTGCCGCTGCGCTATCTTTGCCATAGCCACCGCCACCTAAAAATACCGTTGGGATATTTAGCGCTTTTAAGCGCTGATACACCAGCTTATGGCTTTGGGCGACATCGGCAATGCTAAGCTTTAAGCTACCCAGCGGATCGGTTGCCAGGACATCGGTACCGGCTACTACAAAGGCCAGTTTATAACCCCCGGTAAGCAATTCCAGCGCGCCGCCTAGTTTATTCAAATATAAATCGCTGCCGGTGCCAGTGGGCAAAGGTACCTGGATATCGACCCGCTGCCGGCTGACCGGTGTATTGGGATAAATATCCTGGTTATACACATCGAGCAGGGTGGTGTACTTGTTGTCGTCAAAGGTGCGTGCATTGCCGTTACCATGATGAGCATCGATATCAATAATCAGAATTCGGTCAGTAGCCGTTAGCTCGCCACTTGCCAGCAACTGCTGATAGCAAATGCCAATATCGTTATATATACAAAAACCTTCCATCTTATGTGGGCTGGCATGGTGATAACCACCAGCCAGATTCCAGGCATCGGTGCCAGTCAATGCTAATCGGCTGGCCGCTAATGTGCCAGCAACGCCCCAACGCATAGGCTCAAGGATGCGACTGTCCAGCCACGAAAATGACAAAAACGGAATTTTAGGAATTTCAAGCGCCCGGCATAATGCCGCTTTATCTTTCAGCTGTATTTTTAGCAGTTCATTTACTGAGCCAAGAATGGCCGATTCCGAAATAGCAGCGTCAGGTGCAACAACATCTGCATCATACAGTGCTGCGCGCACCTTGCGAAACTTACAACCATCAAACGGATGCAGAAATTTGAAAATGCCGACATCAATGTTGTATTTTTCGTGGTAGATAATCTTCATGCTGATTTCAATTCGTTTGCATAGCGCATTACGTTTGCCGGAGTCCATATACCGTAACCCAATATACGACCGACTTTAGCATACTCTGCTGCGTTAGGTTTGAATGTCGGCTTTTTACTAGCGCCTTTTTGCAGTATATCTACAACTAAATGCGAACAATTATGCCGGGCAAGTTGATAGCGCGGTACGTTATTTTGTAAATAGTTTACATAGTGCAGCATCGCAACCTCATTCAGGTTGGCTATATCAACTGTAATGGGCTTGCGACCTCCCTCATTAATGATATCTTGTGCTAACGTCTCGACATATGAACCCGGGTGGCTGGTTTTTATTTTTAAGTCTTTTTTGCCAGCATCACCATCGGGCCAGAAGCTAACGTAAACATCTCTTATAGTAAGAGCTGCGTGGCCAATATGTTGTTCATCCCTTAACCAGATATGTACCTTTACCATGACTTATTCCTTTGCTTTTTGAAGCCATTAGGATAATGCAGAGATACCAAAAGATAAATATATTGTTAATTAAAAATTAACATTAGTTGGCTATCAACCAATTTACAATTTAACCTTCTTTAGGTGCTGGCTATTCTATTTTTAAGGCAACTACCATGAAAACAATTGGCTTGCTGGGCGGTATGAGTTGGGAGTCGACCATTCCTTACTACCGCATAATAAATGAAACAGTGAAACAGCAGCTTGGTGGTCTGCACTCGGCTAAAGTTATTCTGTATAGCGTTAATTTCGCCGAAATTGAGCAGATGCAACGCGCTGGTGACTGGCAGGCTGCCGGCCAGTTACTGGCAGAAGCCGCCAAAAGCCTTGGCGCCGCCGGTGCCGATTTTATTGTTCTATGTACTAATACTATGCACAAAGTAGTAACGGCTATCGAGGATGCGACAACACTGCCACTACTGCATATTGCCGATGCCACTGCTACAGCGGTAAAAGCTGCCGGTTATAAAACGGTTGGTCTGTTAGGCACCAAATTCACCATGGAGCAGCCATTTTACAAAGACCGGCTAACAGCGCAGCACGACCTGAATGTGCTTGTGCCCGATGAACAAGCACGCGAGCAGGTGCACCAGATAATTTATAACGAGCTTTGTCTAGGCAAGGTGCTGCCAGAATCCAGAGCGCAATATCACCAGATCATCTCGCAACTTGTGGCGCAAGGTGCCGAAGCCATTATTCTCGGCTGCACTGAAATTTCTTTGCTGGTATCCCAACAGGACTCTGTCGCGCCCCTGTTTGATACCACCAGCATTCACGCCCGCAGCGCCGCTGAACTGGCGTTGCGGTCATAGTGGTTTCGGTCAATAAGGTCATTACAAATTGGATCTGACCCTTAATATCGCAACTTGGATCTGACCCTTAACATCGCTGGCTTTGTAATGACCGAATCAACGCCTATTTATCCATAAAGCTTTACACAATGACAAGCTTGCTTGACACCCCAATCCATTTGATCTACTCTTCGCATGTCAAGCAGGCTTTACTTAAAGTCAACAACACTTACGGGGTATTATTATGAACGACACGACATCAACGACTTTGGATCAGCGTAATAAAGCATCCACAAAGTCATTATTTATTTGGACCCTGGGATGGCTAGTATCTTTAGCGCTACTAGCGTTTGGCCCTAAATTCATCTGGGACTTTAACGTCACCATCAGCCTTAGCGTTATTGCTGTTAACGTTTTTCTTGGTTATCGGATGATTATTACTAATAAAAAACATCTGGACGGTTTAGATGAACTGCAACGCCAAATGCACCTGAATGCGATGGCTATTTCGCTTGGGGTTAGTGTGGTATTTGGGGCTATTTATGGCTTATTAGAACCCGCCCGCTTACTCGAGGCGACACCGAGCCCTTCTAACATTTTATTTGTTATGGGCATTTCATATTTTGTCAGTTTGGTACTTAATTTTCGGAAATATCAATGAAGAACCGGCTAAAAGTGTTGCGGGCAGAACGCAACTGGACCCAATCGGATCTGGCAAAAGCACTTGATGTGTCGCGCCAAACCATCAATGCCATAGAAACGGGCAAATTTGATCCCAGTTTACCGCTGGCGTTTCGTGCCGCCAGGATCTTTGGTTTGGCGATTGAACAAATTTTTGATGACAGTGCGCACTGATCAGCGTCTGATATCTCTTCTTGCCTGGCAGACTATCAGAAACTATGGTTAAGCCATTGTTTTATTAAAAATGAGAAAGCTGTGTTTTTAAAGCAAGCGTTGTTACCCATTTCGTCGTTATTTATTTCCATTGCCTTTCTGGCGACCGGCTATGGCATGCTGATGACCTATATCGGTCTGTATTTAAAACAGGCCGGTCTGTCAGAAATGGCCATCGGTGTTATTAACTCGGCGTTTTTTCTGGGGGCCCTGCTGGCAGCCGTTTTTAGTCAGAAATTGATTGTAACGGTAGGGCATGCCCGCAGTTTCTCTGCATTTTCTGCACTGATGGTCATGGCCTTTTTAGGCCATACCTTACATTATGATCCCTGGCTTTGGGCTGGCCTCAGGCTGCTGTCCGGCTTTGCGTTTTATGCCTTATTAATTGTGCTGGAAAGCTGGCTGAACGAAAAGAGCAGCTCGGCAGACCGCGGCCGCGTGCTGGCGGTGTATACAGTGGTGTTTTTTATGGCCACGGCAGTGGGCCAGCTGATTTTAGGTTTGGATGTGGCATCACATGTAGTATTTGTGCTGGGCTCAGTACTGGTGCTGGCGTCACTGTTTTTAGTCGCGATTACCCGTATCAGCCAACCCGTATTAAAACCGTTTGAGCGCTACAGCTTACCCAGGGTATTACATATTGCGCCATTAGCGCTGGTAGGCAGTGTTATTGGCGGTTTTTTTGTTGGGGGCTTTTACACCATGGTGCCGGTGTTTGTGCTGAATACTTACGGACAGCAGTCGGTAGTGGCGTCCTTTATGGCCATTTCAATATTAGGTGGTTTGTTGGCGCAGTGGCCTGTCGGCACCTTGTCTGATCGCTATGGCAGGCGCAAATTACTGGCGTGGGCAGGCTTATTCAGTGCTGTAATTTGTCTGTTGCTGGCGCTGCTGGCAACCCAAACCTGGTTATTTTACCTGCTGGGTTTTTTACTTGGCACCAGCCTGTTCAGTATTTATCCGCTGAGCGTGGCCCGGGCCAATGACCGTTTAGACCATGGTAAAGATCTGGTTGAAGTAAGTCGCAGCTTATTGTTTGCCTATGGCATAGGCTCTTTTTTAGCACCGTTGTTGCTGGGTGCGGTGTTAGGTTTATCCGGCGGTTTATTTTTCACGGTGTTAGCCGTCGCTGCGCTGATTTTGGGTGGTTACGCCTTAACCGCTGAGCGCATTGCCAACGAGAATTTAAGTGTCTATGTGGCGGTACCGGCAGCCTCTGGTGCATCCCTTGCCCAACTGGACCCGCGCCAGGATGACGAGTGGGTCGAAGATCATAAACCGACTTTTCCAGCAGCGACAGACAGTGCGCCCCGTACTGAACCGACCATGACAGATATCACTGAAACCGGGAACGCTACGGACGATTCGACACAGCCAAAACGACCGAGCAATAATTAACTTGGACTAAAAACCTGCTGCCACGGATAGTTGCATAACTGCTGGCAAAACCAGCTAAGTGCATTGCCTTGCTGTTGTTTATGCCAGGCCAGGTATAACTTAGCACTGTCGCGCGGAATACTGTGCTGTTTAGCAATCAACTCACCTCGTGCTAACTGCTGTTGCACCAGGTGGCGGGGTAAAAAACCGACCCCTAAGCCTTGCTGCTGAGCACTAATTTTTTGTGCCAGATTAGCCACCACTACTTTTTGCCGGGTATCGAACAGGCCACTGGACAGCTTTTGGCTGTCGATGGCCGAGTCGGCAACAATAATGGCGGTTTCCTGCTGCACGTCAGCCAGCGTAATCACTTTGTCACGTTCAGCCAGCGGGTGGTGCGGCGCTACAGCAAACACAAACTCCACTTCACCCAGCAGCTGCAAATGGTAAGCCCCACTATGCTGGGTAGCCGGCACGCCTATAGCAATATCGGCCCGGCCGGTGTGTAGTGCTTCCCAGCCACCCGCCATCACCTCCTGGCGCAGTGCCAAGCGGGTTAACTTACCCAGCTGCAAAAACTGGCTGATTAACGCAAAAACCGGCTCGGCCGGCACTACGCTGTCCAGCGCAAGCGTAAGCTCAGCCTCCCAGCCACTGTCCAATTGCTGCACCGATTTTTGCAATTGATCGGCCGCTTTGAGCAACTCGCGGCCCTGCTGCAGCAATAACTGGCCGGCAGGGGTTAAGCGGGCTTTTTGTTTACTGCGAGCAAATAAGCTTACCCCCAGATTTTGCTCCAGCTGAGACATAGTGTAACTAAGCGCAGAGGGCACCTTATGCAACGCGTCGGCCGCCGCCGCAAAACTGCCTTTGCGCTCAATAGCGTCCAGTGCCCTTAGTGCATCTAAATTAATCAGTTGCTGCATAGTAAAATCTGCCTGCATTAAGCCAATGGTGGCAGGATAGGCCGCCAGCACCAATCCCAGCAACATTAATTCAAAATATTTGAACTAATAATACGAAAAGCTCCGCTTTTTCTAAGCTCAGTATAGCGATATCTTTAACTCATCGACAGGTTGTTTGCGGTCGAGTGAATAACCAAACCTTACTCAACCAATAAATATTTTGACAGGTGATTTATGAAAACATTGATTAAAAAACTGACTGCAACAGACGCTGGCTGGTCAGCCCTGGCACTACGTATTCCGGTAGGTATTATTTTTGCCGCGCACGGTGCCCAGAAATTATTTGGCTGGTTTGGCGGCTATGGTCTAGAAGGCACCGCCGGCTGGATGGACAGCATTGGTTTAAGCCCGGGCATGCTAATGGCCTTGTTAGCCGGCGCAGCTGAGTTTTTCGGTGGTCTTGCTCTGGTGATTGGCCTGTTAACCCGGCCGGCCGCAGCAGCCTTGTCGGTAGCCATGCTGGTTGCGATATTTGCCGTACATTTCCAGAATGGCTTGTTTATGGCCAATAATGGTTACGAATTTGGGCTGGCACTATTAGCAGCCAGTGTCTCGCTATTGTTTAGTGGCGCAGGCAAGTTTTCAATCGATAATCTGCTATCTGGCAAACTTAGCCGCTGAACCTGACTGCATGGTGGCTGGTATGCTGACGTAACAGCAGCAAGGATACTGCGCAGGCTGAAGGGGCACAGGGATGTGATCCTTGAAGCCGGTGAAGTCAGTATGCCAGCCACCATGCCTTTCTCTTAATTACGTATCTAAATGGTTTAATAATCAGCATCCAAATTATTTGGCAAAAAGGAGCAGCGAATGATTACCCTACGCAAAGCTGAAGAACGTGGCAAAGCGAGTTTTGGCTGGCTGAAAAGCCACCATAGTTTTTCCTTTGGCAGCTATTACGACCCGGCGCATATGGGATTTTCAGCGCTGCGCGTCATTAACGATGACTGGGTAGCCCCCGGTGCAGGTTTTGATACCCACGGCCACCGCGATATGGAGATTATTACCCTGGTGCTGCAAGGGGCCATTGTTCATAAAGACTCCGCCGGTAACGAAAAAGTACTGCCGGCCGGTGAATTTCAGTTAATGAGTGCCGGTAGCGGTGTGTATCACTCGGAATATAACGCCAGCCAGAGTGAAGATCTGCGTTTTTTGCAAATCTGGATAATGCCAGACCAGCAAGGCGGTGCGCCTGGTTATCAGCAAAAGCATTTTGCCGAAAAGGCTGGCTTAACCCTGATTGCTTCAGCCGATGGCCGTGACGGCAGTTTAGTACTAAAACAGCAAGCCCAACTGCTACGGCTAAGCTTGAGTATTAACGAGCAGCTTAGCTACCAGATTGCCGGCCGTAATGGCTATTTGCAGCTGATCAGTGGCGAGCTAACGGTGGGTGACCAGATTATGCAACCGGGTGATGGACTAGTGATCAGTGCTGAAAGCGTGTTGCTACTGCACGCGGCTAAACCTAGCGAAGCACTGTTGTTTGATTTGCCATAATACCCAGTCACGCACAATCGAAGAAAGTCGGGCGAGAGCGTCAGCCGCTATCGCCCTGTACAGCAGTTTTTACTGCTGATCCGCCGTGGGTAAATCTGTTTGCGGGTCGGCAGTTACGTTCTGGGCCAGTAAGGCCGAAACCTGCAGCTCCAGCTGTTCAACTTTTTCCCGGGTACGCAGTAATACCTGGCGTTGCACGTCAAACTCTTCCCGACTGACAAAGTCCAGATTGGCCAGCTTTTGCTGCAATACCTGCTTAACTTTGGCCTCAGTATCATCAGCAAACTGCTTTATTTGTGGTGGCAGCGCATTGCCAATTTGCTTAGCAATATCTTCAATTTTCTTTGGATCTAACATAACTGACTCCATTTATTCGGTTTCGCTGGGGTTTTAGCCTATTCTACGGAGATAAATCCAGAACGCGAATGCTATTTGCCGCATATTTTGGTTACAATGCCGGCCCCGGGTCAAGGTATAGGTTATGCAGTTAAATTCGCAACAAAATGCCGCAGTCAAATTTATTGCTGGCCCCTGCCTGGTACTTGCCGGCGCAGGCAGCGGTAAAACCCGGGTTATTATTAATAAAATCGCTTACTTAATTGAGCAATGTCAGTTACCTGCCCGGCATATTGCCGCGGTGACCTTTACCAATAAAGCCGCCCGGGAAATGCGTGAGCGTATTCAGGCGCAGCTACCGAAAACCGCCACCCGCGGCCTGACCATTTCTACCTTTCATACCCTGGGTTTGGAGATCATCAAAAAGGAATACCGCCATATTGGTTATAAACCCAGCTTCAGCCTGTTTGATGATCAGGACAGCATGGCGTTGTTAAAAGAGCTGACGGCCAATGAGTTTCAGGGTGACAAAGACTTATTAAAAGCGCTGCAAAGTAAAATTTCCGGCTGGAAAAATGACTTAACCCTGCCGGCTCTGGCGATAAAACACGCCAGCGATGCGCAAAGCATTAATTTTGCCAACTATTACCAGCAGTACAGCAACCAGCTTAAAGCCTATAACGCGCTGGATTTTGATGATTTAATTCTGATCCCAACCTTGTTGTTTCAGCACAATATGGAAGTACGACAAAAGTGGCAGCAGAAAATTCAGTATTTGCTGGTCGATGAATATCAGGATACCAATCCCAGCCAGTATGAACTGGTTAAAGCACTGGTAGGTGAGCGCCAGCGCTTTACCGTGGTGGGCGACGATGACCAGTCTATCTACTCCTGGCGCGGTGCCCGGCCGCAGAATCTGGTGCTACTTAAAACAGATTTTCCGAATTTAAATGAGATTAAGCTGGAGCAGAATTACCGCTCGGCCGAGCGGATTTTAAAAGCGGCCAATATTCTGATTGCCAATAACCCGCATGAATTTGAAAAAAAGCTGTTTAGCCAGAATAGTTACGGCGTGCCATTAAGGGTACTGCCCTGCAAGCATGAGGAAGATGAAGCAGAGAAAGTGGTAGCCGAAATTATTTCTCACCGCTTTATTAATCGCAGCGAGTATCGTGATTATGCCCTGTTATACCGGGGTAACCATCAGGCCCGGGTGTTTGAAAAGGCGCTGATGACCAACCGCATTCCGTATAAAATTTCCGGTGGCACCTCGTTTTTTGCCCGCAGCGAAATTAAAGATGTCATGGCCTACCTGCGGCTATTGGTCAACCAGGATGACGACAATGCCCTGCTTCGAATTATCAATGTGCCACGGCGTGAAATTGGCGCAGCGACGCTGCAGCAAGTGGGCAATCTGGCCAATGAAAAACATATCAGCTTATTCGCCGCCTGCTGCGATATGGAACTATCCATGCACTTGTCGGCTCGGGCTCAGCAAGCCGTGCAGCAGTTTGCTAACTGGATTAACCAGGTAGCCGATAACGCTAAACGTGCTGATCCGGCAGAAGCGGTGCGTGATTTAATCCGGCAAAGCCATTATGAAGCCTGGTTGTTTGAAACCAGCAACAGCCCTAAGGCGGCAGAGATGGCGCTGAAAAACGTAAATGAGCTGTATCGCTGGATCAGCACCATGCTGGAAGGCGATGACGAACACGAAGCCATGACTCTGCCGGAAGTCGTTACCCGGCTTACCCTGCGCGATATGATGGAGCGCCAGCAACAGGAAGATAATGCCGATCAGGTGCAGTTGCTAACCCTGCATGATTCTAAGGGCCTGGAGTTTCCTTATGTGTTTATGGTGGGCATGGAAGAAGGTTTGTTGCCGCATCAGAGCAGTATTGATGAAGAGAACGTGGAAGAAGAGAGACGGCTGGCTTACGTAGGCGTCACCCGGGCACAGCGCGAATTAATTTTCACCTATGCCAAAGAACGTCGCCAGTACGGTGAAGTAATACGACCTGAACCGAGCCGCTTTTTGCACGAATTACCGCAGGACGATCTGGAGTGGCAGCAGACTGCGCCAGTCAAAACCGAACAGCAACGGCAACAGACCGGCCAGGCCCATTTGGAGCGACTGCGCCAGATGTTGAAAAAAGAGTAATTTTCACTATTTTAGTGCGGCAATAATCGGCAGGCACATCAGGCGATAATTTAGTCGGCGCCGAGTGCACGCAGCATCTGATCGCGCATCTTGTCCTGAAATATCGCATAACGGCCACGGCCCAGTGCCTTGGCGTGGTACATCGCGGCATCTGCATCTCGTAACAACTGCTCGCCGTTACTGTACTCGGCTTGCATTAACGCAATACCAATACTGACCCCGGAATTTACCTGCTGACCTTCCAGATAATAAGGCTCGCGTACTTTTTCAATAATCCGCTGTGCTACATCCTCAGCGTCATGCTCGCCCTGCAAGTTCTGTAACAAGACGACAAATTCATCACCGCCAAGCCGGGCCGCCAAATCGTGCTCCCGTACCGCACTTAAAATTCGTTTACTGGTTTCTATCAGAAAGGCGTCACCAATATGGTGCCCCAGCGTGTCATTAATAAGTTTAAAACGGTCCAGATCAAGAAAAAGCAGTGCCATTCCTACTTCCGGTTGCCGTTTGTAAAGCGCAAACTGGCGCTTTAACTGTTCCAAAAACATCTGACGGTTCGCCAGGCTGGTCAACAGGTCGTGATTGGCTTCGTAAAACAACTTTTGCTCTGCTTTTTTCCGTTCCTCTACCTGTAACCGCAGAAATAAATTGGTCTGACGCAGCTCGCGGGTGCTTTCAAAAACTTTACGTTCAAGCTCTTCCTGATGCTGCCTTTGTTTTTCTGCTGCCAGTTTGCGCTGAATAGCAACACCGATATGCTGCGAGACAAAGCGCAACACACTCAGCTCCTGCTCTGTGTAATCGTAGGCATTGTCATACGATTGCACCGCAATAACCCCGATAACCCGTTGGTCTATCAGCAAGGGTGCGCCTAGCCAGCATGAAGAGAGTCTCGCACGCTGCATAGGGTTTGCCATACCCCGGCGGATCTCACCTTCTGCTGCTAACTGTTCAGCAGCATCGGTGTTAATTAAACGCGCTTCAGCACACCGGATAACATATTCAGTGAAACCGCGGCTAATCGGCCGTTCCCGCGCTGGTGGTGAATACTGATCAAGATAAAACGGAAACGTCAGTTTAGTCTGATCGCTATTAAGTAATGCGATATAACAGTTATCTGCCGACATTAATCCAGACAGTACTTTATGCATGGCTTTATAAAAGCTTTGCATATCACGACTGCTAGCCGTCAGTTCAGAAATTTCATACAAGGCAGCCTGCAATCGTTCGGCGTTGGTGCGCTCTTTAATTTCTTTCTGTAACGACTTATTGATAAGCTGCAATTGCTGCGTTCGGTTCCTGTACAGTCAACTCCAGTAATTCACGGCTTTTCACCCGATCCAGCGCAGTAACGGTATGGCCGCCAATGCTGAGGAACATCGCCAGCTCTTCATCGCCATAACGGTAATCACTATCATAGGTTTGAATTGCCATGACACCGATTAGCTGTTCATCCCGCCACAACGGTATGCCCATCCAGTGAGTACACTCAGAACCCTGCGCCCGAATATCGCCGTTAGCGACCATGGCATCAAATTCATCTTTGTCACACAATAAGGGCTTGCCTGTTTTGGTTACATAGCCGGTCAGGCCGCTGGAAAAAGCCGTTGATGGCACTTGCTTGATATATTGCTGGTCTTTTTCGTCAGAAAAATATTGAAGCTGGTATTGCTCGTTACTTGTATCGTCAAGCACAACATAAAAATTTTCAGCATGTAGCAGCTCTGAAACCATTTTATGGATAGCCGGATAAAACTCCCGCATATCACTGATGGTACTTGCCAGTTCAGACAGCTTTAATAGTGCTCCCTGAATAATATAAGCCTGCTTATAGCGGCTGATCAGGGTAGTTAACCGACGGGCTTTGGCTTTTATCAGTTGGAGTTGTGATCCGTTTAGCTTCAACGTATTTCTGCTCTGCTTCTACTGGATTGACAATAACTCTTATTATGCACAAAGTTTCACCACATGGAAGCAGTCAACGGTTAAACATGTACTAAACCGTGCCTTTTTTAAAAACAAAGCCGTGCTTGGCACGGCTTTGTCAGCTTAAAACGTTAACTATATTACACGCCGTCGGTCATAAACCGGATAGCAGCGGCAATTTCATCTTCACTGCAGGTGGCACAAGTGCCCATCGCCGGCATGTTGTTAAAACCTTCCAGAGAGTGTTTTAACATCACATCAAAACCCTGAGCAATTCGTGGTTTCCAGCTGTCGCTACCTGGCTTAGGTGCATCTAACGCTCCCGTACCATGACACGCAATACAGGCACCATTATATACTTGCTCGCCAGAACGCGGGCCACTAGCAGCGGCCGCCACCTCGGCTTGCTGACCCGCTATATACACCTGACCCACCGGCGCAATGCGCTTGGCTAATTCTTCGTTGTTGTCAGTGCTGGCGGTCGCACCAACCGCCAGCAGCATTGTGGCCAGCGCAAAAGTTAGTTTCTTCATTAAATATTTCCCATAGCTCAAAGCAGTTTCATATTGCTGGCATTATAGCCTGCAAGCTAATGCAATTAAAAGACTGCAATGCCGATCCGGACTGCTGATTAATTAATCGATTCGGGTCAAGATAGATTACGGCAAAATAATCTCGCGGGATCAACAAAGGTTTTTCCATTGTCGAACCCCGCTAAGCCTTGCCACACTTGCTTTATGCTTTTAGCTTCTTTAACAGCTAACCTTTAATAGCGAAATTATTTAAAACAACTACTATGCTTCGGCCTGGTTTGTGGTAGTCTATTCGACCTACTCAGTCAGGGAATGATTAAGTTGCCAAGCTCCCCCAGACCTCGTAGAAAGTTTTTCCACAAAGTGGATGTAAAAATAATAATAACAAGGGCGTTCGCGATTTCCCCCTCAGTTACTATATAAATCAAGCAGTTAAACACCATTCTTACCCATCATTTTTTTAAATGCGTGGTGCATTTCTATTAGTGTTGCACAAAGTTATCCACAGCTTATCCGTTAAAATTCAACTTTGCTTATTGCGGCAATTCTGGCTGTCACCCGTTGGCTGTGGCATGCTATAAAAAATTTCCAGAGGACAGCTTAACCATGGTCTATATTCCAAAGAATCCGTTGATTTTAGTTGATGGTTCTTCTTACCTCTTTCGCGCCTATCATTCTCCGCCACATTTAACCAATTCCCGCGGAGACGCTACGGGTGCTATTTATGGCGTGGTCAACATGCTGAAAAGCTTGTTACGTCAATATAACCCCAGCCATATGGCAGTGATTTTTGATGCTAAAGGTCCAACTTTTCGCAACGAGATGTACAGTGAATACAAAGCTAACCGCCCGCCAATGCCAGACGACTTGCGTAGCCAGATTGAACCGATACATCAAATCGTGCAGGCCATGGGCCTGCCACTATTGTGCATCAGTGGTGTAGAAGCCGATGATGTTATTGGTACCTTAGCTAGACAAGCCAGTTTAGCAGGCCGCCATACCCTGATCTCTACCGGCGATAAAGATATGGCGCAACTGGTGGATGCACACGTTACCCTAATTAATACCATGACCAATACCCTGCTGGATCCGGAGTCAGTGGTGAGCAAATTTGGCGTAGGCCCCGAAGCAATAATCGATTATCTGGCATTAATGGGCGACAAAGTAGATAACATTCCCGGCCTGCCTGGCGTTGGTGAAAAGACGGCAGCAGCCCTGTTGCAAGGGCTGGGATCGATTGAAAAAATTTACCAGCAGCTGGATAAAGTTGCTGAACTTAACTTTCGTGGCGCCAAAACGATGGCCGCGAAACTGGCAGAGCACAAACAGCAGCTGGAATTATCGTATCAGTTGGCCACGATAAAAACTGATGTGGCATTGAATTGTCAGCTGGATGATCTGGCGATTGAACCAGCAGATAGTAAACAACTTGCTGAGTTGTATAAGCTTTGCGAATTTAAACGTTGGCTCTCGGAGATACTGCAGGATAACCCGACGCAGACACCTTCAACCGGTGACTCAAAGCCAGCAGCAGAAATGCTGGAACCTGCGGCTGTACCACCGACCTTAGATCGCAGCCAGTATCAAACTATTCTCAATCAGCAGCAATTTGCAACATTGCTGGAGACAATAGACAAAGCTGAACTCACCGCTTTTGATACCGAAACCACCAGTCTGGATTATATGCAGGCCGAACTGGTCGGGATGTCTTTTGCGGTCGCTCCAGGCCGGGCCTGGTATTTACCGTTGGCGCATGACTATGTTGGTGCGCCTGAGCAACTGGACCGAGACGAGGTGTTAGCGGCATTGAAGCCCTGGCTGCAAGATAATAACAGAGCAAAAGTGGGCCAGAATCTTAAATACGACAGCAGCGTGCTGGCACGATATGACATATCTCTGCAAGGCATCTGCTTTGATACCATGCTGGAGTCGTATGTGTTTAATTCGGTCGCCAGCCGGCATGATATGGATAGCCTGGCGCTAAAGTATCTGGGGCATAATAACATCAGTTTTGAAGACATTGCCGGTAAAGGTGCTAAACAACTTACCTTTAACCAGATTGCGCTGGAACAGGCAGCGCCCTATGCTGCAGAAGATGCCGACGTTACCCTGCAATTACATTTGAAACTGTGGCCACAACTCAGTGCCGAGCCCGGTCTGAAAAAAATTCTGACCGACATTGAAGTGCCGTTACTTACGGTATTAAGTAAAATTGAGCGCAATGGCGTGCTAATTGACAGCACTGTGCTGGCTCAGCAAAGCCAGCAGTTGGCTGAACGCATTGATGAACTGGCAAAGCAGGCTTACGAACAGGCAGGCCAGACCTTTAACATGGCCTCACCCAAGCAACTGCAGGAAATTTTATTTAACCAGATGGGCTTACCGGTATTGAAAAAAACCCCGGGCGGCACCCCGTCTACTGCCGAAGATGTGCTGGCAGAACTGGCGCTTGAATATGAATTTCCTAAATTGATTACTGAACACCGCGGTTTAAGTAAACTTAAATCGACGTATACCGATAAGCTGCCAAAAGTGATAAACCCGACCACTGGCCGGGTGCACACCTCGTATCATCAGGCCATCGCCGCCACTGGAAGGCTAAGCTCTACCGAGCCAAATCTGCAGAATATTCCCATTCGAAGTGAAGAAGGTCGCCGCATTCGCCAGGCTTTCATTGCACCGACAGGGAAAAAAATACTGGCCATCGATTATTCACAGATTGAATTACGGATAATGGCGCACCTGTCAGGCGATAAAGCCTTACTGGATGCCTTTGCAAAAGGTTTAGATGTTCATAAAGCAACTGCTGCAGAAGTATTCGGTGTCACTCTGGATGAGGTCAGCAGTGAACAACGTCGTCAGGCCAAGGCGGTTAACTTTGGCTTAATTTACGGTATGTCGGCGTTTGGCCTGGCGAAACAACTGGGGATCAGCCGCAGCGACGCCCAAAGCTATGTAAATCGTTACTTTGACCGCTTCCCCGGAGTACTGCGCTATATGGAAGATACCCGCAAACAAGCGCATGAACTTGGCTATGTCGAAACCCTGTTTGGTCGACGTCTATATTTGCCCGACATTAACGCCCGGAATATGGGGCGGCAAAAGGGTGCAGAACGGGCCGCTATCAATGCACCAATGCAGGGTACCGCTGCCGATATTATAAAAATGGCGATGATTAAAGTAGATAGCTGGCTCGACAGCCAGCAAACCACTGAGGTGAAAATGATCATGCAGGTACACGACGAACTGGTGTTTGAAGTACCTGATAGTGACTTAAAGCGGGTGCAAACCGAGTTAGTTGCATTAATGGAAAGCGCTGCCAGTCTGAAGGTGCCGTTACTGGCTGAAGCGGGCAGTGGTGACAACTGGGATCAAGCACACTGACCGTACTCAAACCGCCTGCAAATATGGTAACTAAATTACATTAATTGGTTAAATGCTGCTATTTATCATTTTTTTGTAGTTTTATTACATAAAAAACTTGCAATCGTCGACTGAGTGGTTAAAATTTGACGGGTAGGGTACAGAGGTAAGATGTTCTATCTTTCAGCGCTACGCCACTGGCAAAGCCAGGTTCGGTAAGCAATAGAAAGTAGGCTTATTTAGCCGCCCCGCTGTTTTCAGCGGGGCGTTTTTTTATCTGAAATTCAGTAAGCGGTAAAAAAACCACGATAAACCTGAAATTTAGCAATATATTTTAGAGTAAATACTTCAAAATGCGCGGATTTGTTGTATAATGCCGCAGTCCTAGCGATAGGACACCCTGTTGATTTGAATTATTAGCTTCTCCCCGATTGCTATAACCGACGCCCACTGGTGTCGGTTTTTTTATGACCGCTGCTTTATTCAGCCTGTGGTAACAGTACTATGTTCATTCCTATCACTGCTAAACCAGTTGTCCAACGTCTGCTCGAATTCATCCATACCCAGCTTGGTCAGTGAACTAAACATATGAACAGTAACATCTCCCATAAAGGCCAACGACGCCTCGCGAACCTCCAGTAAGGTTTTTTTACGGGCACCGGATCCCAGCTTATCGGCTTTAGTCAGTAAAATAAGAACCGGTAAATCGCTTTGCACCGCCCAGTGTACTAATTGTTGATCTAAATCTTTGAGTGGATGACGAATATCCATCAGCACGACCAAACCCTGCAAACTCTGCCGCTTTTCCAGATACTGCGACAATGACTTTTGCCACTTTTCTTTGACCGCTAGTGGCACTTTTGCAAAACCGTAACCCGGCAAATCGATCAATCTTTTATTTTCCGCAAAGGTAAAAGTATTAATCAGTTGGGTACGGCCAGGTGTTTTACTGGTTCTGGCTAAACTATTTTGCCGGGTAAGCGTATTAAGTGCACTGGATTTTCCTGCATTAGAGCGACCAGCAAAAGCGACCTCAATACCATTATCTGTTGGTAATGCCTTAATATCGGGGGCGCTGGTTAAAAAACTAGCTTGTTGATAATTGAATTTTGCTTTGTACACAGCCTGCTCCGGCGGTTAAATTTGGGCTATTGTAACGGATCTGGCGGATCGGAAGAAGCTTTTGCAACACAGATGGGATTTTACTTTGGGCAGTTTCGTGTAAAATGGCGTAATAAATTCTTATAAACTCACTTGGTTGCCAGTTTGCTGGCGGTTTAATGCGGACAGAGACGGATATAAAATGAAAAAACTCGTACTTCCACTGACGCTGTTAATCGGTTTAATCGGTACAGCACACGCTTTTGATGGTGATGCTGAGGCAGGCAAAGCAAAAGCAACAACCTGTGTTGCTTGTCACGGTACTGACGGTAACAGCATGGTTGATATTTATCCTAAAATTGCCGGCCAGCATGCTGAGTACTTATATAAGCAGCTGACTGATTATAAACTGGGTATGACTACTGCCGGCAAAGAAGGCCGTAACAATGCCATTATGTTTGGTATGGTTGCATCGCTTAGTGACCAGGATATGAAAGATCTGGCAGCTTATTTTTCTTCTCAAACCATGAGCAGCGGTACAACCCCGGAAAACGTCATTGCGAAAGGTCAGCAGTTATATCGCGGTGGTGACGAGGCGCGTGGTATCGCGGCCTGTATCGCTTGCCATGGTCCACGCGGCGTGGGCACCAGCCTGTCGGGTTTTCCTAAAATATCAGGTCAGCACGCTTCTTACCTGAAAGCGACTTTGCAAGAATTTCACAATGGTACCCGCGCCAATGATATGAACGGCATGATGGGTGATATTGCCAGAAAACTGACCGATGAAGATATTGAAGTCTTGTCACAATATTTAGGCGGTTTGCACTAATCTGTTACGCCGGACAGGGTTTCAACCTTGTTCGGCGCTGTTTTTTTGTGAGATATCTCTCACAATTCCGTACGAAATTGACCATATTAAACTAAATATTGAACTTTTCTTCTTTCCCCCAAAAAATTTAAACCATTGTTTTTGAAGGCATACCTGTATATCAAGCTATTAAAATTGCTTTTTTTTTCGACAGAGACTTGTCATCTGCTCAGATCAGAGTAAATTAAACACAGTTACGTTTAGTAACAAATAACAACAGGGAAATGCGCAAGCGGCAAGGAAGTAAGTGCCGATATCGGTACACTCTATTTGGCATCAGGAAGGTGCACAGCGTTTTGAAAACGCCCAGGGATGAGTAATAAAGTACCAGGATGGTCGTAAAGAATAAAATTTAATACATGGAAGATACGCAATAATATAGGGAACTTTGATTAACAGGGTCGTTGTAAACGCATCAGGATGATTTAGCGAAATTGAGAGAAGTGTCCACCTAGACACAAGTATAAACGGGGCGATAAGGCTATCTTATCGCCCTTTTGTTTTGTCGAAATTGCATTTTTTGAGAAATAGCCCAACCAATGCCTGCCAATAGCTATTGTCCGCTTTGTCTGACAACTCATACCCGTTTTTATGTTCAGGATAAGCTACGCCAGTACTTTCGTTGCGATAGCTGTGCATTAGTTTATGCAGATCGCAGCAGCCTGCTAAGTGCACAAGCCGAACATGCTCAGTATCTGTTACATAATAATGATATCAATGACGCCGGCTACCGGCGCTTTCTGAGCAGAGTAAGTGAACCATTGCTGGCCAGGCTTAACCGTACCGGCTTATCAGGTCTTGATTTTGGTTGTGGGCCCGGGCCACTTCTGGCAAAGATACTGAGTGAGGCTGGCCATAGCATGCAGTTGTGGGACCCTTACTTTGCTGCCAACCCGGCTGCCCTGCAGCAACAATACGATTTTATCAGTTGCACCGAAGCAATAGAGCACTTCATTAATCCGGCTATTGAATGGGCAACCTGGCAGCAATTGCTAAAACCCTCAGGCATACTGGCAATAATGACCAAGCGCTATACCGATCTGAATGCATTTAGTCGCTGGCACTATAAAAATGATCCAACTCATGTCAGCTTTTTCCATAACGATACTTTTTGCTGGCTGGCGGCGCAGGCAAAAATGACTGTAGACTTTGTCACGAATGATGTGGTGATCTTGCAGAAATCTGGTTAAAATATGCGCCCTTTTTTACAGGTATCCTGTCATGACGCGTCAAAAGAAAAGCCGTAATGCCGGCGACAATGGTCAGCGCCATTTGCCAGCTTCAGAAGCCCGCAAACTTCGCCAACCCAAAGAAGAAACCAAGAAAAAAGGCGCGGGCAAAAAATCCGGTAGTCGTAATTCGGTTATCGAACAGCAAGCAGAGCAACTCGCTGGCCACAGTGGCCCTAAAGATCCCAGAACCGGCAGCAAAAAACCGATTGCGCTTGTGGTAGAGCCGGTAATGGCGCCTCAGGTTAAAGCCGATTTGCAGCCTAAAGCACGGTTAAGTAAAGCGGTAGCGCCAGGTTTAAGCCCGGCAGAAGAGCTGACGCTGATTGAAAACGATGCGCAGTTGCAGCAATTGCTGGAGCGGGTTGAAAATAATGAAATCCTGACCGGTAAAGAAGCCAAATACTTTAACGCCAAGACCGCCAGACTGGAACAACTGTTGGAGGAGCTTGGTCTTTCTGAGAATGCCGCACCTGACACCGATGACGATCCATTAGCTCAGTTTGAGCGTACTGATTGGCGTAAGTCAATATTAGGTGATGAGGATTAATGCAAAACGTCTGGATGATCATACTGGTAGTACTGGCGGTAGTAATAATAGCAAGTCTGGCGTTTTATGCTGGCAAGCTATTGTTGCTGTTGCAACAGCAAACTAAACAACAAGCACAGTTGGCGCAAAGAGAGCAGCAACAGCAATTACAGAATCAGCTGTATGTTGAGCAAAGTATTTATACGATTTGCAAGGCAGTCAATGCCGGCCAGTGTGAGTTGTCAGAAGGTGCATTACGGGTATGGGTGTTGCTCAATCGCTTGCCAGAGCAGCAACAAGGCCCGCTGACTGAAGACTATCCCGGTATATATCAGATGTACCAGGTAGTAAAAGAAATGCCGACACATGAAGTGCGGAAACAACAGAGCAAACAAGCCACGGCAGAACAAGACAAGCAACGGCTACAAGCTGAAAAAAACCTGGAGTCGCTAATTCAGGCAGATGTCAGCAGATTACTACAGCGCTTCAAGCCTGTTTAACCCGCACTGATTATCAGGCCTGAACGCTACCTTTCAGGCCATATTGCGCCGGCTTTTTTAGCTAATTAATGCTAATGGGTTTAAAAACGGTACCGGCTTTCATTACGAAGCTGACATCACCCATGACCCGGATATCCTGCAATGGATCTCCGGATACCGCAATAATATCGGCTGTTTTACCGACTTTGATGCTACCCAATTCTGCTTCTACGCCTAACAGGCGAGCGCCCTCTATCGTTGCCGACTGAATAGCAACCATGGCAGGCATACCGGCTTCTGTCATATAAATGAACTCCCGCCAATTGTCGCCATGAGGAAACACCCCGGCATCGGTACCAAACGCAATTTTTACGCCGGCTTTATAAGCTTCACCAAAGGTTTGTTGGATCAGCTTGCCGATATTTGCGGCTTTTGGCCGTACCAACTCCGGGAAAAATCCATTTATCGCTGCTTTTTCTGCGGCCCATTTGCCAGCGCTAATGGTGGCGACATAGTAGGTACCGTGCTTTCGCATCAGAGCGAAGGTCTCTTTATCCATAAAGGTGCCATGTTCAATAGAATCTACCCCCGCTTTTATCGCCCTCTCCATCCCCTCTTTGCCGTGCGCATGCACTGCAACCTTCATGTCATAATCCCGGGCGGTATCCACTACAGCGGCAAACTCGGCATCGGTAAACTGCGGGTTAGTACCGCTTTTAGCTACGCTCAGTACGCCACCGGTTCCGGTAAGCTTTATCAGGTCGGAGCCCTCTTTGTAGCGCTGTCGCACTGCTTTTCGGGCCTCATCCGGTCCATTAATCACCCCATCCTTCGGTCCCGGGTCACCCATCTGAGCGTAAGCCACCCCATTAGTGGGGTCGGCATGACCGCCGGTAGTAGCAATTGATTTGCCTGCTGCAAAAATTCTCGGGCCCTTGACGTAGCCCTGTGCTATCGCCTTGCGCAATGCAACACTAATATGATAACTATCACCCAGTTCACGTACTGTGGTAAAACCAGCCATTAAGGTCTTTTCTGCAAACACCGCACCACGCAGAGCAAAATCAGCCTCATTTAACCGATGTCCTTCACTGTATACAGTGGGGCTGAACTGGGTGTAAAAATGGGTATGCATATCCATCAGGCCTGGCATTACTGTCTGCGCCGTCAGATTTATTACCTGATCACCACTGGCTGGCTGACGATAGCCCGCCTCTAGAGCGGTAATAATTTCACCTTCAATAACAATGGTTTGCTCGGTTAATACCTTACCGCTCTCTACGTTAATAAGCTTGCCGGCATGGATCAGGGTCGCGGCGTTTAAAGTAGTGCTACTGCAACAAAAAGCAACTGCAATGGGTAATAGTGCTATGCGCATAATAAATTTCCTTACAAAAATTCACCCAATGTGCACCTAGCCAACGCTGGTTAGCAACAGCACTGCGGCACAGCCCATTATTTGTCAGTTGAAATGCAGGTTCAGGCCAATACACCCAGGGTAAACGGATAACCGGCACTTTTCAGCTGATAATGACGCGCACCATCGCAGTACACTTCGCTGGATTGTTCTATCAGCTGATAATAAGTATTGCGATTTATTCGGGCTGACAAACCCCGCCACAATTGTAAATAGGGCAAAGGTTGCTGCTGAAATGATTTTAAACGTAAAGGATACTCTGGTGTGACACTTACCGCGTCACCAATATTGGTGGTAAGCGTAAGCAAAGGCCCGTTTCTGGTGTTTTGCCACTGGCTGGCGACAACCAGAAATGGCGCGTCTTCCACCTGGATCCGCACTTTTTCTACCGGGGTTTGTAAAAAAAATTGTTGTTGCTGACAAATTAATACCGAGGCAAATAACCGTACCATCGGTTGACGACGGATTTCACTGCCCTGATATAACCACCGTCCATCTGCGGTGATCAACAGCGGTAAATCGCCACAGAATTTTGGCTGCCAGCTTTCTACCGGTGCAAGGTCGGGGCACTGTAGCTGCTGTTGAAGAGATGTTAAATCCATATCAGAGCGGGTAATAATTAAAAGTGATCTTAACAATAGAGGGCAGACGTAGCAGGGTCAAGCCATGGATTGCAGTCTCAGGCACTGCTGGAAGCATCTGTATTGGCAACAGCAAGAGAAGTGGGGTGACTGATGGGGCTCGAACCCACGACAACCGGAATCACAATCCGGGGCTCTACCAACTGAGCTACAATCACCACGGTATATGGTGAATATTTTAGCTAAAATTGCTGCCTCAACCAAGTTTTTTTACTTAAATCATGTGGTGGCGTACCATCATCTGGCTAAGATTGTTAAACTTGCCATGATATTACGTTTTAATAAGGAATGTGTAATGGAAGAAATAACGACATTTTATCAGGAAAATCACGAAGTTGTATTAGGGTATTTGTTGCAGCTGGTTGCTGCTATTGTTATTTTTTATGTCGGTCGGTTTGTCGCTAAAGGCGTATCGCGCTTGCTGGAACGTGGCTTGCTCGCCCGCTCTGTAGATAAGGCGGTAGTCTCGTTTCTGATCAGTATTGTCTACGCCATTATTCTTATTGCCACTATCCTGATGGCATTATCGCAACTGGGAGTACAAACTACCGCCTTTATTGCGATTCTCGGCGCTGCGGGTCTGGCCATTGGCCTGGCATTACAGGGTTCGCTGGCTAATTTCGCCTCAGGGATACTGATTATTCTGTTTCGTCCATTTAAAGCCGGTGATTTTATTGACGGCGGTGGTGTCAGTGGCACGGTCGAGAAAATAGAGATTTTCCAAACCCAGATGAAAACCCCGGATAACAAGCGGGTTATTGTGCCAAACGCGCAGATCACCAGCAACCCCATCACAAACTACTCGGCAGAGCCTATTCGTAGGGTCGATCTGGTGATCGGCATTAGCTACGATGCAGATTTATTGCTGGCTAAAAAATTACTGGAAGATATTCTGAAAAACGATGAGCGCGTGCTGGCTGAACCAGAGTTCAGCATTAAGGTTGGCGCTTTAGCTGATTCGTCGGTAAATTTAAACGTTCGGCCCTGGGTAAATTCAGCTGATTACTGGGGTGTGTACTGGGACACTCTGGAAAAAGTGAAATTAACCTTTGATGCCAACGATATTGGCATTCCATTCCCGCAAATGGATGTACATTTGTTCAAAGAGCAAACAGAGACTAAGGAGTAAGCATGAGGTTATTCACTGTACTGGCGCTGGGCAGCCTTGCCATAAGCAGCGCCCTCAGTGCGCAGGAAGCCACGTCGGATGATAATAGGGTATGGAAAACCTCTGCAGAGCTGGGGGCTATTACCACCTCAGGGAATACGGTAGGCACGTCAATTACCGGTAAAATTGATGCCCGCCAGGAACTGGAATCCTGGAGCAATCAGTACATTGCCAGCGCTTTCTTTAAAGAAGACGAGAAGCTCGATGCCGAAAGTAACACCATTACCGAACGGTCTGCTGAACGTTATCTTATTTCGGCTAAAGGCGCTTATAAGCTTGATAAAGAACACGATAATTTGTTTATTATCGGCTCGCATACCAGCGATAAGTTTGGCGCTTTTGAAAAATACAATACCGTGGCAGTGGGTTACGGTACGCGGCTTTATAACGCTGAAACACAAAATCTGGACGTTGAAATTGGTCCGGGTTATTTCAGCGGCACCCGGGCAACAGGTGAGTCAGAAAGCGGCTTTATCGTCCGTGGTGCAGCTGCATACGAATGGCAAATAAGTGAGTCGGCAGCATTTAGTCAGACCCTTAGTGTCGAATACGGTACCGACAACACCCGTACTATTGCCGAAACTGCGCTGACAGCAAAAATTAATGGCGCCATGCAAATGAAAGCGGCTTTTTTAGTGCAAAACGATTCTGATGTCGTAGATAAAGAAAACACTGACACTCAAACCTCACTTACCCTGGTCTACTCTTTTTAATCGTCCTGTGCCTTAGTCAAATTCCATGACTAAGGCATTCTTATCTAATAAGAATCTCTATTAATTCATGTTTTATTTTCTATTTTTACACTATGCTTAACCTTCTCATCACCGGCAACGGTGTTTCGCTATTTGTGCCAGAGAAGTAAATGATGAAACATAAAGGCGCCGCCAAAACACTACGGTTTTACCCAATCATGGGTGGACTAATGTATGTTTTACTCGGCGTTAGCTGGATTTTGTTCAGTGATAATATCTTGATCATGCTGACTGACAATCCAGAACTGCTTAACCGGTATCAAACTTACAAAGGGCTGTTTTATGTTGGCCTGACCGGATTACTGGCCTGGCTGCTGTTGCGTCAGCATCATCGTCTGGCCCTTTCTTTACAAGCGAGCGAGCAAGCGTTCAGCGAAACCTTTGAGTTTGCCGCCGCGGGTATTGCCCACGCCAACGCAGACGGCCAGTTTTTACGGGTAAACCAACATTTTGCCACTATGCTCGAGTACAGCCCGGCAGAGATGCGTAATTTTTCTTTTCATCAGATCACCCATCCGGAAGATCTAGACCACGATCAGCAGCAGTTTAGCCAACTGCTGCAAAAGATCACCACAAGCTACACCCTGGAAAAACGCTACTTTAGCAAAACCGGTAAAGTGGTTTGGGTAAAGCTTGCTGTTTCCAAAGCGCCAGACAGTACAAACATGGCCCCTTATTTTATCGCTGTGGTACAAGATATTTCCGCTCAGAAACTGGCAGAGCAACAGTTACTGGAAAGCGAGCTGCGTTTTCGTACCCTACTGGATAATGCTCCGCAAATCTCGGTGCAGGGATATGATCAGTTTGGCACAACCATTTACTGGAACCGGGCCAGTGAATTAATTTATGGCTACACTAAAGAAGAAGCGCTTGGGCAAAGCTTGCTGGAGTTAATTATACCGGATGAAGCCCATGATGACGTTCGTCAGGCCATGACCTACATGGCTGAGCACGCTGAGCCGATAGCGGCCGAAGAATTAACCTTAAAACGTAAAGATGGTTCGCTTATTTCGGTGTTTTCTAATCATGCTGTGGTCAAATTACCGGATAAGCCACCACAAATTTTCTGCATCGATATTGATTTAACTGAACGTAAACGTCAGGCGAAAGAACTGGCCTTTTTAGCCGAGTTTGACCCGCTAACTCAGCTTCCTAATCGGCAACATTTCAGCAACCGTTTAAGAAGCGCAGTCAAGCTGGCCAAGCGCAACCAGCAATTTCTGGCAGTCATGATCCTCGATCTGGATCATTTTAAAAATGTGAATGACAGCTTTGGACATCAGACCGGAGATGCTCTGTTATTGCAGGTAACTGACCGGCTGAATCTGAGCTGCCGGGAAACCGATACGCTGGCCCGCCTGGGCGGGGATGAATTTGTATTTCTGGTAGAGCAGCTGGCGCAGCCTGAAGATGCTGCCAGAGTGGCCGATAAGATTCTGCAGCAGCTGCACGCTCCCTTTAACCTGGGGCGGCACAACGATATTACAGTGGCGGCCTCCGTCGGCATTTGCATCTACCCTACCCATGCCGATAGCGCTGAGGCCCTGTCGCAAGGTGCAGATGCGGCGCTGTATCGCGCTAAAGCGGATGGTCGCAACACCTATAGCTTTTATTCTGACAGCCTTACCCAGCAGGCCAGAGCCCGTTTAGTACTAGAGCAGCGCTTACGTAATGCGATGAAACAGAATCATTTAACCTGTTATTACCAACCACAACTGGATATGCAAAGTGGCCGGATTATTGGCGCGGAAGTGCTGTTGCGCTGGATTGACCCGATTGATGGCATCATAGGCCCGGATACCTTTATTCCGATGGCCGAGTCCACTGGCTTGATCCATCCCATTGGTAACTTTGTGTTACAGCAAGCCTGTCGGCAGGGCCAGGCCTGGAAACTGGCCGGCCTGTCGGACATCAACCTTGCTATCAATGTCTCAGCACAGCAATTTAATAAAGGTGACCTGCAGCAAAAAATTGCCAGTATTTTGCGCGAAACCGGGTTTAATCCGAGCTGCCTGGAACTGGAAGTCACCGAAAATGCTTTAATGGGTGACGAAGATGTGGTCATTAAAACCATGACCGCACTGCGTGAGCAGGGTATCAAATTGGCTATAGACGACTTTGGCACCGGCTATTCATCGTTAGCCTATTTAAAACGCTTACCATTAGATGTGCTTAAAATCGACAAACGCTTTATTGAAAACCTACCCCACGCAGAAGACGATCAAAGTATTACCAAAGCAATTATCGATCTGGCGCACAATCTGAGGTTTAAAGTGCTGGCCGAAGGTGTCGAAACGGCTGAACAGCTTGATTTTTTGCGTGAGCAGCATTGTGACTATTATCAGGGCTATTATTTTAGCAGGCCGGTGCCGGCTGCAGAATTTGCACAGCTGCTGAAAAAACAATGTCCCGCTGCTACTGACTAATCCGGATTTGGCTGTATCCTAACCCTTGCTGTTTCTCTAATCTGATTTGCACCGGCAGCCGCTGTTTCAGTGCTTCCACATGGCTGATAATACCGATCATTTTGCCACTGGCATTAAGTTGATCCAGCGCAGCCAATGCACTTTCCAGCGTGTCAGCATCCAGTGTACCAAAGCCTTCGTCCAGAAATAATGAGTCAATGCTGGTTTTGGTGCTGACTAAATCTGATAATGCCAGCGCCAGCGCCAGGCTCACCAGAAAGCTCTCGCCACCCGACAAGGTTTTTGTATCCCGCGCGACGTCGGCCTGCCAGGTATCCAATACCTGTAACTCTAACTCTGCACTAGGGTGACGCGCCAGCTGATAACGGTTATGCAATAATTGCAACTGCCGGTTAGCCAGCACCACCAATTGTTGCAGTGTCAGGCCCTGAGCGAAACGCCGGTATTTAGCGCCATCTGCCGAACCAATCAGGCTGTTAAGTCGTTGCCAGAGCGCCAGTTGCTGCTCTGCTTCAGCAATTTTTGCCAGCAAACTTTGTTGATTGGCACGCCGCTGCTGGTCGCTGCTTAGCTGATGTTGCAGTTGCCCTTGCTGCCCGGTAAGTTGCTGTAATTGTTGCTCCAGCTGCTGTAAATGCTGCTGTACCTGCTGCTGCGGTAGTGATGTTAGCTGTTGTTGCTGTAACACATTGACCTGCTGTTGACGGTCGCTGAGCAAGCGATTTATTGCCACTTCCGCTTGTTGCAATTCTTGCTGCAACAGGGTCAACTCTGCTAATTCAGTATCAGTCAGCAGTGCCGCCAGAAACGCTGGCTCATCAGCAAAATCACTTATTGTTAGCGCCTGTTGCCATTGCGCTGCGGCTTGCTCAGTCTCAGCAACTATTTGCTTCAACTGCCGCTCTAGTACTTGCTGCTGCCCCTGCCAGTGCTGCAATTGCTGTTGCTGCTGTTGCACCTGACGCTTCAGCTCAGCCAGCTCAGTAACATTAGCACTCACCTCAGGCTCGGTTTGCTGCAAGGCTTGCCATTGCTGACGCCATTCGCTCAATTCGCTATGCTGTGCGGTTTGCTGCTCCGTTAAGCGCTGCTGTTGCCGGGTCATTAACTCCAGCTTATGCGTCAGTTCAGTTTGCTGGCGCTCAGTTTGCTGCTGTTTTTCTGCCAACTGCTGCAATAGCTGCTGTTGTTGCTCCAGCTGCTGTAATTGCTGCTCGGTAGTATGCAGCTGCTGCTGTTGCTGCTGATAATGCGAGCTTAACAGCTCAGGCAAGTTAGCCGTTGCGGCATGCTCCGACAGGTTATTACCGGCACCTTGCTCCAGCCCCGTTAACAAAGCTGTCAGTTGGCTGCTCAGTTCCGCCAACTCCTGCTGCCGCTCTGTACTCTGACGTTGTAGCTGCTCTGTTTCACTTTGCAAACGAGCCTGACTGGCCCGGGCCGCCTCGCCGGCCTGCTGGGTCTGGCTTAATTCGGCCTCTTTTGCAGCCAGTTGGCTGGCGGTAACCGAGCCATCCAGCTGCTGATATTCAGTCACCGCCGGATGTTCAGTGCTGCCACATAACGGGCACGGCTGCTCTGGTTGTAAATGATTACGATGCTCAGATAACTGCATAATCAACTGTTGCTGTGCCAGCAATTGTTTTTTATCCGCGATTTGCTCGCTTAGCGTTTTAAACTGGCTTCGCAATGCTGTTAACTGCTCCGTCAACGCGCTTAGCTGCTGCTGTTTGCTGTGAAGTGCCTGTTGAAATTCTATCTGCTGTTGTTGCCATTTTTGCTGCTGACTTACCAGTTGCTGCGCTTGCTGCAGCTGGTACAACCGCTCCCGCTGCTGTTGCTGGTTCTGACGTAGTTTAACGGCATCGCTACCGTTGGTCAGTTCGGCGATTTTCTGCTGTAAGGTTTTATAGGCTGCAGTATCTCGTTGCAGCGTTGTTTCCAGCTGACGTTGCTGCTGCTGCATAGCCTGCTGTTGCTGTTGCAGCTGTTGCTGTTGTTGCTCTGCCTGCTGCTGCAAGCTTTCCAGGCATTGCCAGCCCTGCCACAGCAAGCGGCCTTGTTCAGTGCTGGCACCTGCAATTCGGGCTTGCAGTTGCTGCTGCTCATCAGTCAATTGCTGCTGTTGCTGCTGAGCCCGCTGCCACGTCTGATAAAGCGGCAATAACTTGCTGGCGGGCTGATATCGTTTTAAACGGTCTAACGCTGGCTGTTGTCTGGCCTGTTCTGCATTGAGTTCAGCGGCCTCTTGCCGGGTTTGCTGTAATGCCTGCTCAGCCGCAGCCACACTCTGGCACCACTGCTCTAATTTGCGCTGCTTATTAACTGCGTGTTGCTGCGCTGCTACGTGTTCCTGAATATTATCCAGCTCAGCTGTCAGGTTTTGCAGCTGCTCAGCAGATAACAATTCGGTGGCCGAGGCTTTGGCCTGCAATAACTCCAGTGCCGTCTTCTGCTCGCGGGCATCGCTGAATACCTGCATTGATATCCGGCCATAAATATCGGTGCCTGTCAGCTCCTCTAATAGCTCGGCCCGCTCATTAGCATCGGCATTTAAAAACGCCGCGAAGCTACCCTGCGCCAATAGCATTGATTTGGTAAAGCGGCCAAAATCCAGGCCAGTCAGTTCGGTTATCAGTTTTAATTTTTCATTGGTTTTTTCGGCTAAAATGGTGCCATCCAGCTTCGCCAGTTCTACCTTTGCTGCCTGCAGGTTTCCGTCAGCCTGACCGCGCGCCCGGCGCTGACTCCAGAACGCCCGGTATCCCTGACCTGCCACTTCAAACTCGACTTCTGCCAGACACTCGCTGCTGTGTCTGCTCATCAGCTCATTACTGGTTGGCGAGGTTTTTAAACGTGGGGTTTGGTGATACAACGCCAGGCATATCGCATCTAAAATGGTGGTTTTACCGGCGCCGGTAGCACCAACAATCGCAAACAGACTGGTGCTGTCAAAAGGGGGCTTGCGAAAATCGATGCTCCACTCACCTCGCAGTGAGTTCAGGTTTTGCAGCCGTACTGCTAAAATTCTCATGGCTTCGCGGGCTCTTTCTTAGGCTCTGGTTCAGCTTGCTGTGCTGCATCCTGCACAGTGGCCAGCACTTGTTGATGCAACGTACTCAGCTGCTGTTGCTGCTCAACTGTCAGTGTTTCGTCTGCCAGCCTGGCCTGCCAGACATCAGCTGGCGCCAGCTCAGCCAGACTGGTTTGCTTAAGTTGCTGCAAGCTTGCGCCACTGCTATTTCGTTCACGCCGCAGCCTGAGCAATTCCACCGGCTGGTCGATAAGCAGCTGCTCGACCCGCGGTTGCAGGTCGGTTAAGTAACCATCGCTGCTGCTGATCACCACTTCCAGCCACAGGGTATCATTCACGGCCAGCTTATCCAGCTGCGACGTTAACATGGCCGGTAAACTGGCCAAATCGGTTTTTATGCTGGCTAATGGCTGAAAACATGGGATTGCAATGCTGCTGACTGTTTTTTGCTGATTGCTGAATTCAACTAACCAAAGCTGCTTCTGCTGACGGGCTTCATCAAAGCTCAGCGGTATCGGCGAGCCACTGTAGCGGATATCGGTTGTACTGTTCAGCTGCTGCGCCTGATGAATATGACCAAGAGCAATATAATCCGCCGGCGGAAACTGGCTTGCCGAAAACGCCTCTAAAGTACCAATGTAAATATCGCGTACCGATTCAGACTGGCTAACCCCGACGGTGGTTAAATGACCGGTCATTACAACGGGCAACTGTAGCTGATGCTGCTGATTGTACTGCTCTGCCAGGGCAAAAAGCTGCTGGTAATGGCTGGCTATAGCTTGTTGCAGGTTTTGCTGCTTCTGCTGACCACTCTGGCCAGCCTGGCTTTGCAAAAGATCGCGCGAACGCAAAAAGGGTACCGCCGCCAGCAAGCAGGCAGCATTGCCGTTTTTATCCTGCAGTACTAATAATTGTTCAGTCACCTCAGCTGGAATAGCGGGTATCACAGTGGTATTCAGTTTTGCTAACAGCTGTTTACTCTCCGCCAGCACCGCCGGCGTGTCATGGTTACCGCCCACGACCACCAACTGGCAGGCCGTTGGCTGCAATTCAACAATAAACTGGTTATATAACTCGCGGGCATAACTGGGCGGTGTGGCCGTATCAAATATATCGCCGGCAACAATAATAGCATCTATATTCAGCTCTTTTACTTTCGTCACCAGCCAGCACAAAAAGGCCGCATGTTCGCCAGCGCGGCTTTTACCAATAAAGTGCTGGCCTAAATGCCAGTCAGACGTATGGAGAATCCGCATATCAGCGCTGCTGCCTACCTAATGTAAAAAGCCTGACGATGCAGGCTTTTTTAACAATTAACTGTCAGAATGGAATATCGTCATCGAAATCGATTGGCGGTTCCATTGGCGGGCGTTGCTGCCCCTGGGCCGACTGGCTACCGCCTTGCTGCGCTGGCTTCTGATAGCCGCCTTGTTGTGGTGCATTCTGAGACGGCTGCTGATAGCCCCCGCCTTGTTGTGGTTGCTGGTACCCGCCACCTTGCTGGGCCGGTTGTTGCGCCGGACGCTGATAGCCACCTTGCTGGCCACCGCTCATGCCGCCACCCTGTTGCTGACCATCACCACGACCATCCAGCATTTGCAGCTCATTGGCTACAATTTCAGTGGTATAACGTTCAACACCGTCTTTATCAGTCCACTTGCGGGTTTTCAGTTTACCTTCAATATAAACCTTGCTGCCTTTACGCAGGTACTCGCCGGCAATTTCGGCCAGGCGTTGATAAATCACAACCCGGTGCCATTCGGTCTGCTCTTTTTTCTCGTTGGTATTTTTATCGGTCCAGCTTTCTGAGGTTGCCAGTGTCATATTGGCAACAGCACCGCCCTGTGGCATGTAACGCACTTCCGGGTCAGCACCCAGATTGCCGATTAAGATAACTTTGTTAATTCCACGCGCCATGCGTTTTCTCCTGAAAAATTAGGGTTGGCCGATGCCAACTAATGATCTGGCCTGTGCCAGATCAAATTGCTGCGAACTGACTTTTAAATAACAGCGTTGTTCAGTCAGTAAAATTGTCACTTCCTGCACACCGCTAAGGGCCGCTAACTGGCCAGCCAGCTTGTTGGCGTCCTGCTCTGATGCCACCTGCACCGCCAACGACAAGCGCTGAGCCCGGGCAGGTACCCGCATCGTCCGGGCAATAAGCAACCATATTAAACCAATACCGGCCAGCACGGCAAACACCATTGCATAACTAAATTTCTGGGCAACCAGGCCACCAATAACCCCGCCGGCAAAGGCTCCAAAAAACTGACTGCTGGAATAAATACCCATGGCGCTGCCTCGCTGCCCGGCAGGCGCTACCCTCGACACCATTGCGGGTAAGCTGGCTTCCAGAAAATTAAAACCGGTAAAAAATAATAATAGCGCGGCAATTAACCAGCCTAACCCGGTGGCAGTAAACGCCAGCAGCATAGCAACAATTAACAGCGCGATCGCCAGTAGAAAATAGCCTTTTTCCTGCTGACGGCGCATAGCGATGATCATCATCGGTACCATCAACACAAAGGACCCCAGCAGCACCGGCAAATACACTTGCCAGTGCTGATCAGCCGCCAGCTGATACTGGCTGAACAACACCGGCAGTGCCACAAACATGGCGGTTAACATCAAATGCAGCAGCATTACACCAATATCCAGCTGTAACAGCTGGCGGTGTTTTAACATATTAAGTAACGTAGCCGGTACCGCCAGAGTTTCAGCAGCCGGCGCTTTACTGACGCTTTTCGGCACCAGAAACGCCACAATTAACATCGCGCAGCAGGCCAGTATCGCGGTAAACCAGAATACGCCGCCAAGACCCGCCCATTTTGCCAACAGCGGTCCGACAATCATCGCCAGTGCAAAGGATAAACCAATACTGGCACCAATAATTGCCATTACTTTAGGCCGCTGCTCATCGCGGGTTAAATCGGCTGCCAGTGCCAGTACCGCGCCAGCAATCGCGCCAGCGCCTTGCAAAATACGACCCAGTGTCACCAGATATACTGAGTCAGCCAGCGCGGCGACGACCGAACCTACCGCAAATAACGCCAGGCCCAGCAACATGACTTTATGCCGGCCAATCCGGTCAGATAACCAGCCAAACGGAATTTGTAAAATAGCCTGCGTCAGGCCGTAGGCACCAATGGCCAGCCCTATCCATAACGGCGAGTAGCCAATCAGTTCCGTGCCATACAGCGCAAAAACCGGCAGCAGCATAAACAGGCCAAGCATCCGGGTAGAGAAGACCATAGCCAGCGACAGCGCAGCGCGTTTTTCAAGAGGGTTCAGTTGATCCATTAATTCTAATTAACAGCCAGAATAAGCGCGTAAGTGTAACATAGAAGCAGCGCGCGTTAACGTGCTAAACGTTAACAAACAGCCATTTTGCGCTATTGTTAAAGTCTGAGTTCAGTTTTTATATTTAGGTAGTAAGCCAGTTTAGTCTCCATGCCGTATTGAGACGTTCTGAACAAAAGACTAATTGCTTCGGGTTACAACACCCGCCCCGGCTCGCCACAGCAACTCGACTTTACTGGCGTAAAGCCTCAGACACTCTGTGGCGACCGAAACGGGGTTCTAACCCTTTGCTAACTCAACCAACATCCCGCTAAACTAACTAAGCCGGGCTGGCTGGTTTTTTATTAATGCCATGTAGTGTATATTTGTACAGCCATAGTGCTTCACTGCCCATAACCGGAAACCGCAATGGATAAAATTGATATTCGGGGTGCCCGTACCCACAACCTTAAAAACATTTCGCTGCAAATTCCGCGCGATAAACTTATTGTGATCACCGGTTTATCCGGTTCCGGTAAGTCGTCTTTAGCATTTGATACGCTGTATGCCGAAGGTCAGCGCCGTTATGTTGAATCGTTATCAGCATACGCCCGGCAGTTTTTAAGCATGATGGAAAAGCCCGATGTCGATCATATTGAAGGCTTATCGCCGGCTATTTCTATTGAGCAAAAGTCGACCTCGCATAACCCGCGCTCGACCGTTGGCACCATTACCGAAATATACGACTATCTGCGATTGCTGTTTGCAAGAGTGGGCGAGCCGCGCTGCCCGATACACGACCAACCCTTAGCCGCGCAAACCATTAGCGAAATGGTCGATAAAGTGACTGAGTTTCCGGAAGGCACCAAATTAATGGTATTGGCACCGGTGGTGCAGGAGCGCAAAGGGGAGCATGTTAAAACCCTGGAAAACCTGGCGGCGCAGGGTTATATCCGGGCCCGGATCGATGGCGAAGTATGTGACTTGTCAGACCCGCCAACTCTCGATTTACATAAAAAGCACACTATCGAAGTGGTGATAGACCGGATAAAAGTACGCGATGACATTAAGCTGCGCTTAGCGGAATCGTTTGAAACGGCGCTGACGTTATCCGGTGGCGTGGCCAAAGTAGCGTTTATGGATGAGCCTGACGCGGCAGAACTGGTGTTTTCAGCCAATTTTGCCTGCCCGACCTGTGGCTATTCGATGACCGAACTCGAACCTCGGTTGTTTTCATTTAACAATCCGGCCGGCGCCTGCCCCAGTTGTGATGGCCTTGGGGTAAAGCAGTTTTTTGACCCGAATAAAGTGATTGTCAGCAACCAGCTAAGTCTGGCCGGCGGTGCTATTCGTGGTTGGGATAAGCGTAACTTTTATTATTTTCAAATGCTTAAGTCTTTATCTGAGCATTTCGGTTTTAAGCTGGACGTGCCTTTTAGCAGTCTGTCGAAAAAGCAGCAAGACGCCATTTTACAGGGCAGCGGCAGTGCCGTGGTCGACTTTAAATACCTGAACGACCGTGGCGATGTGGTACTGCGCAGCCATCCGTTTGAAGGCATTTTACCGAATATGGAGCGGCGCTACCGCGAAACAGAATCGAACTCGGTAAGGGAAGAACTCAGTAAATATCTGGCGACTCAGGCCTGCCCCAGCTGTCATGGCACCCGGCTGCGCACCGAAGCGCGCCATGTGTTTATTGGTAAAACTAACCTGCCCGAAATAGTTGAGTTATCTATCGGTGACTGTCTGGCGTTTTTCCAGCAACTTAGTCTGCAGGGACAAAAAGCCAAAATTGCCGAAAAAGTATTAAAAGAAATTCAGGATCGGCTGAGCTTTCTGGTCAATGTCGGCCTTAATTATCTGAATTTATCGCGCAGTGCCGAAACATTGTCAGGCGGCGAAGCACAGCGTATTCGCTTAGCCAGCCAGATTGGCGCCGGTTTGGTCGGAGTAATGTATGTACTCGACGAGCCCTCTATTGGCCTGCACCAGCGCGACAACGAACGCCTGCTCGGCACGCTGACTCACCTGCGCGACCTGGGTAATACCGTTATCGTGGTAGAGCACGATGAAGATGCAGTAAGGCTGGCCGATCACGTTATCGATATCGGCCCGGGCGCCGGGGTGCACGGCGGCTATATTGTAGCCCAGGGCAGCCTTGAGCAAATTATGGCAGAACCGGAGTCTTTAACGGGCCAGTATATGTCGGGTACCCGCAAAATTGCCGTGCCGGAAAAACGCACGCCGCTGACCGATAAATGGCTGGAAGTAACCGGTGCCACCGGCAATAACCTGAAAAAAGTGGATTTGGCCATTCCGTTCGGGGTTATGACCTGCATAACCGGCGTGTCGGGCTCGGGTAAATCGACCCTGATTAACGATACGCTGTACCGGGTAGCACACCGGGTACTGAATAAAGGTGAGGGAGCCGATCCGGCGCCACATAAAGAAATTAAAGGCCTGGAGCATTTTGATAAAGTTATCGATATCGACCAGAGCCCGATCGGCCGCACCCCGCGCTCCAATGCCGCCACCTATACCGGCATTTTTACTGCAGTACGTGAGCTGTTTGCCGGCACCCAGGAAGCGCGCTCACGTGGTTATCAGGTCGGCCGTTTCAGCTTTAATGTTAAAGGCGGGCGCTGTGAAGCCTGTCAGGGCGATGGCCTGATTAAAGTAGAAATGCACTTTTTACCCGACGTATACGTGCCATGCGATGTGTGCAAAAGCAAACGCTACAACCGCGAAACGCTGGAGATAAAATACAAAGGCAAAAATATCCATGAAGTATTGGATATGACCGTAGAAGATGCGCTGGCCTTTTTTGAAGCAATACCGGCGGTAAAACGTAAATTGCAAACCCTGCAGGATGTGGGCTTAACCTATATTAAGCTCGGCCAGTCGGCGACCACCTTATCGGGCGGTGAAGCACAGCGGGTAAAACTGGCGCGAGAGCTCAGTAAACGCGACACGGGTAAAACGCTGTATATTCTGGACGAGCCGACCACCGGCCTGCATTTTTACGATATTCAGCAACTGCTGAACGTATTGCACCGTCTGCGCGACCATGGCAACACTATAGTGGTAATAGAGCATAACCTGGACGTAATAAAAACCGCCGACTGGATAGTCGACTTAGGCCCGGAAGGCGGTAACGGCGGCGGTAAAATCCTGGTAGCTGGCACCCCGGAGCAAGTCGCGGCCTGCAAAAAATCCTACACCGGACAGTATTTAAAACCGCTGTTGGGGTAAGGTACTAACTGAATGACGGATAAAAAATACACCATTGCAAAGTCCCATAATGGGACTATAATTGCGCTATGAGAATTATTGCACTTTCAACGTTAAAAGCATTCTGGCAGGACAAACCAGAATATAGTGATGCCACAGAGCCTATTCTCGCCTGGCATCGCCACGTATTAAGTGCAGACTGGCATTCGCCTGCAGATGTAAAACAAGATTTCAGGCATGCCAGTATTCTCAAAGATGGCAGAGTGGTATTCAACATAGCTGGTAATAAATATCGGCTGGTAGTTTGGATTAATTATGCCTACAAAGTCGTTTATGTGCGGTTTGTCGGCACTCACAGCCAATATGATCAGATTGATGTACAAACGATATAATCGCCGGAGAAGCAATGATGGATATCAGACCTATCAGAAATGATGCCGACTACCGCGCGGCGTTGCATGAAGTCGAGCAACTGATGCTGGCTCAACCAGATACGCCGGACGGCGAGAAGTTAGATGTAATGGTTACGCTGATTGAAGCTTATGAGGCTAAACACTTCCCCATCGATTTGCCCGATCCTGTTGAGGCTATAAAGTTTGAAATGGAACGAAAAGGCCTGACAGTTAAAGACCTGGAGCCGATGATTGGTAAAAGTAATCGGGTTTATGAAATTTTAAATCACAAACGCTCGCTTACTTTGAAAATGATCTGGCGGCTGCACGAGGGGTTGGGCATTCCGGCAGAGTCACTGATTAAACCACCGGTAAACCGGTCAAATTAAAACCAGCGCCTTACCTGTTTGGTATAAACCTGATACTCCGCACCAAACTTTTCCAGCAAATAGCGCTCTTCCGGTACTATCTGCAACCGGTTCATATACAGCACAAACAGCGGTAGCATTGCCAGGGCTGCTATGTTTATTAAATAACAAGCCAATGCGGTTAGCAGCAGTAAAAACCCCAAGTACATAGGGTTACGGCTATAGCGGTAAATCCCTTTGATAACCAGACTGGAAGTTTGCTGCGGCACGCGCGGATCTACCGTGGTATCAGCGCGGCGAAATGCCAGCACACCCGCTAACGCCACCGCGATACCGGCACCAGCCAGCATAAAAGCTGCAACCTGCCCCCACAACGCTGGCAAGGCCAAAGGCGGCAGCCACTGCGCCACCAGCCACATTGCTAGTGCAAACAGCACTACCACAACAACCGGCGGGATTTTAAGTTCAAGTGCCTGCATTATCGTTATCCATTAATTTCTGTAATTGCATCATACTGCTTTGCACACTTTATTGGCTGTAGTTTTGGTGAAATTACACTTTTCTGCGCCTAAAAGTGTAATATAAAAGTTAAATATTGCTTATTACCATCGGGGCTCACAAAATCAACCAATTATTGCGAAGAAGACCTCAATTATGGCTTTAACGAGTAAGCAGAATGCTGCAGGTCTGGGTTTATTGTTGTTTTGCTTGCTTCTGTTACCTCTGGTTATCTGGGGTTTGCTATACGATCTATCGAATCAACAGCAACAAGTTGCAAGTGGCCATCAGCTTATTATTCACAGCGACATGCATGGTTTAGCTTTTGGCGGCGGCATTTTTTGCCTGGTACTTATCATGTGGATTGCAACACGACTAATTACCCACAAATTTAGCGTGCATACTCAGCCCTCAGAGAAAAAATTTAACCGGATTTTCAGCGGGTTGTTATTAGGTAGTTTTGGGCTAATGCTCGTGAGTTATTACGGAGTTAGCCACTACTGGCAAAACCAGATCGCTGCAAAGGGCTATGAATCCTGCCCGACTACCACTCTGCTATTTACCCGGGTAACTTACAGCGCCTGGACGCAGAACCCTGCTTTATGTTTTGACAGCGACGTGAAGCGCATTGTAACCCGGGGCTCATGGAATGAATCTGTACAGGTAGAACAAATGCTTCAGCAGCGGGTACGACAGCAAGAAGCACGCGGACAGTTTTTGTTAGAGGAAGAGCAGCTTAAACGGTCCCGGAATACTCAATCATAATAATCAGATTACCGTTATTACAGCCAGTGAAGCCAATAGCATCGACTTAAAACCGTAAACTACAACCAGCGCCGGAACTCTTTACTCTACAACTTCAGGCAGTTCAGCTAAGCTGCTGCCGTTTTGCAGCCAATTGGTGATCTTATTGGTAAGTTGTGGCAGCGGCAGTTTTTTCTTACCTTTTAGTGCACACTCCCAAACCAGCAATCCCCGCCAGCCCAGCTCACGCAGTTTGTCCTGCACCGCCTCGTCATGGGCACGGTTGGCGCTGATTTTCTGCTGCCACCAGTCAGTGCGGGTTTTCGGCCAGTGAAACATAACTTGTAGTATTTGAGAGCCGAAAGTTTTTGTTGATTTATATCTCCCTTAAACCACAGCTCAGCAAAAATTGGAATGTACCGTCGTAAAATTCGGGTTTTCTCGTACAATCAGATACGCTACCTTCTGGAATAAAAATAATCATACCTTCGCGAGCTCGTGTTAATAAAACTCTATATGCATTTTCTAAATAACGTTGATTCTCAAGCTTATGTCGAGCTTGCCAGCGAGTACCTTTGAATTGCCAATGCTGAAACTCGCCATTAACGAATCGTAGATCTGCGTCCCAAGCTACTAGAGTCCAGTCTAACTCGAGACCTTGTACATCAAACTCAGAGGCGGCATCCTCTAGAAAGTTACTCGACCGAATATCATCGCCGGGGGCAAGGAACCATTTTTCTGGTTCGATCGTGTTTTTAATAAAAATACCTTCGGCTTTTAATCGAATACCATTGGAAGATGCCAATATGCCGCTTCGTCTGTTTGCTAGCGTTTTATTTTTAACCCATGCCTTAGCTTTGACAATGTCCCGAGTAATTGCAATAGGAAACAGGTGCATAATCTGTGAATAAATTTGTGCTGCCGCAGCAGCCTCACCAGCGATTAGAAAGTGTACAAATGAAGAAAGGTTTTCAGCGCGGAAGGAGCGCATAGACGTTGCTAGGTGTAAACTCTGCTCCTGTTCAAAATATTGCAAAGTTTTTGGTTCTATCCCATTGCTTACATATTCCCCAGCCAATAAATTTGGTGAGCAATAGACCTGCCAATGCTTAAATGACTGATTAATTGCTTCAAACCAGCCAAGAATACCGGCTTCACCAACATTAATTTCTTGCCCTCCACCTACCAGAGCAATAATAACTGCCCAATCTTCATGCCGATCCATGACAGAAATAAGAAACTCGGGTTCTGTCATATCAAAGTCGGGAATACCTCGCTTGGTTTGCATAAATTTTGCTGTTTGTGTTTTATCCCATGCGCGTTGCGCTTCATCAAAAATAGCGACATGTTCTGGTGGTTTGGCTCGGTCTTGCAAATAATAGTCTCGAAACCGATGAATATTTTGAATAAAGCTTTCTACCCTTTGCCTAGCATCCTTTTTAGTAAGTTGCTTGTCGATGTCATGCCGCATCTGCAATAACTCATTCTTATAAAGGTCCGTTGCCAACGCTTCCTGAAGCACAGCAACTAGAGGACCATTTCCACTTAGAAATACCGAGTACTCATCGTCTTTTGGGTTTGCGTGTTGATTAGCGATATTTAACCCTACCAACGTTTTGCCTGCTCCAGGTACGCCGGTAACAAAACAAATTACTTTATGTTTGTTCAGCCGAGCTTGATGAATAACCTCAAACAACCTTAAACTTGTTTCAGAGATATTTTGGCTACCGGCTTCTGAACGAGTAATGTCTACAACGCTGTGCTTGGAATACAGGGCTTGAGCGGCTTCGACTATAGTGGGAGTCGGTTTATATGACGCTTCTAACCAAGTTTTGATGTTGAATTCTGGAAGCGAAAGTTGAGTAATTGTCTTGTTAATCAATGCAGCTAAGCTTGAACCTGAAGTACATAGAACATTTGCGACATGTTCAGAGTTAAAAAGTAGCGGGGCGTTTTGTTCTAAAGCGTTGGTGCAAACCAGAATTGGCACAATATACCTATGGTGGCTACCGGCATGAAAATGTTTTAAATCTAAAGCGTAGCCAGCAGCTTGAGTGCGGTCAGCGTAATTGTATGTGCTAGCGCCAACCTTGAACTCTAAGACGAATATTACACCTCCTAGAATAAGCAGAACGTCCGCACGCCGACCCATTCTTGGGATCATAAACTCAAAGAAAACGTTGCCATTGCGCTCTGTGTTCACAAAGACTTGTTTTAGTAGTCGTATTTGCTGAGCCCATGCAACTGTTTGCGAGTGCTGTAACTCCTGACCATGGGCCTTGGTTAACTCGCCGATAATCAAAGACTCATCAGCTTGAAGAAACGCCTCGATAGACGCGTTGTAATACGCCCGGCTCATACATTAAATTCCGGGATATTAAACAAATCAGAAACAGAAACTTTCAGAGCACTAGCAATTTGCAAAATGTTCCTAAGGCTGACATTACGTTTACCACGCTCAATACCGCTGATATATGTGCGATCTAAACTGGATAACGCTCCTAGTTCTTCTTGGCTAATTCCCTGAGCAAGCCGGAGCTGTCTAACCCGTAGACCAAATAATTGCAGTGCATCCTGATGCATAACTCTACCCGATAATTTGAGAGCTAACATCGTCCAGCGATGTGACTTATAATACTACGGACTATGAGTCACATCGAGTGTCAATTATGGATTTGGAAAGTAATAATAACGATTATTTTAAGCAGCTTAGTAAAGAGCTCGAGCGTCAATACTGTATAAGCTTTAATGACACTGGTTATACAGAGTACGAATGGTTGGACCGGTTTGGAGATATGCCTTTAGACGAAGCGGTTTCAGCCTATGCACAAAAATATGACCTAACTTCGTTAAAGGATGTTGCACCGATGGTTAAATACTAACTATTTGCGTATTCACGCCGACCGTGGCAGTTTGCCAATTACCATAAATTGAGTAGCGTTGAATTGGTAAACTTGTGTGTCGCCGTTTTGTTTAAACGCTGCCTGTGCTGCGATTTCTTTTAACATAAGGGTAATTAAATATTGAAAGCAGATTCCTGCATTATTTGCTCTGTCCGGCTAATGCCCAGCCGCTTCGCAACGGTTTGCCAGTGTTTAACCGAATTTAGCACTTCGTCTTGAATTTTAGTTGCCTGAATTTGAGAAAGCCGAAAGAAGTCTTTTACATCAAAAGCCAACTGGTAGTCTAAAGCGTTGTCTGTATCAGTAATGTTCAGGTGTAGGCCTTGTTTACCAACGATGGGGTTTAAGTCATAAGCAGGTGATAACTTCCAGCCATTCTTGGTCAGTAAAAAACCATGGTTACGCAGGTGATCATCCGTATTAGACACCGCAATATTAAAGACGATACGGCGCCACAATTGTGCTAAATCAGCTTCTGTTTGTGCTCCCTGTTTGGAAAGAAACTCAGCAATTTCCAAATAGCTGGCACCTTGCGATTGTTCGCAATCATAGTATTGCAGCTGAGTCATAGCCGATGAAAAATGCAGCCGCTGCTGTCCCTGCCGGTCAAAGCGCTTTGTTAAAAAGGTATGGTGTTGCGATGAAAACTGCCTGATCTCACTTGGAAACATCTCAACGCCAGCGGCTAACGCCAACTCATAACAGACCATCTCCCACGCACCAACATCATGGGTATCATTTACATTAGGAAATTTAGCTATCCATAATTGATTTTGTTCATCGGTTACACAGGCTTTTGGTCTGGCACCGCCTAAAGATGAACCAGGTGCAATCAGCATTTGTAGCCAACGATAATACTCGTCACTGTCAATGTTATCGTCTTTTTCAATTTGCATGGCGGCGTGTTCTAACTCACGTAATGATGCCATTGGCGGTGCAACAAACTCGACATGATTGTCTAGAAAAGGGTTGTCTGAAAAAGAGGCATCTGAATAATCAGCATTGTCAGCCCGCTTAAATCGGATCCCTCCCATTCGATATGAATCATGTACGCCCAGCAAGTAATCCAATTCGTTTAATCGACTCGTTGCCCGAATGCCCTTACGCGCTTCAATGGCAGCACGGCGTTGCATCAAAATACGGCCCCAACGATCGGGGGATGAATCCAGAAAAGCCCGGAAGTTTTTATCGGCTTCGTCGTTGTACAGTTCACCAGCGTACAGTGTCAGCATAGGGTCTATTTGTAAGCGATAAGGTGATGTAAGAAATGCTTTGTCGTACGCAAAGCTAAACGCACCGCCCCGACTTGATTCACTGTAAGCAAGGTGCCCAACCAATAATGGCTGTTCAATTGGATGCCAGTCGGCATACACCTCGACGATTTCACGGCTCATTTTGAACCTTCCAGCAATTTTATATTTTGCAGCTTGATGCCCACTTCATCATGAGCAGCCATTTCTGCAAAGTTACTTTCCATTCCCAATACGGCCATGATCTTCAGGTAAGTGCCGATAGCGACACCAGGGTCACCCGCGAAGACCTTGTTCACGGTTTTATGATCAAAACCAGTTCGCTCACACAATAATTTTTTAGTAAAACCACGGCGTTTCATGGCTAACAACAAGTCCTCACCAAAATGCGTAAGGATTTTTCGCTGCTTAGGAAACAGAACATTGTGCAAATCACGCTTAGCCATACCTCACCTAATGGGATTATATTCCTACTAATTAAGCATTAATGGGAATATAGTCCTACTTTATCAAGTTAGCAACTGTCAAATGAAATTAAGAGGACTATGTTCCCACATATGCGATTTTAATAGGATTAATATCCCACTATAAGATATTCCACACGGAATCGATGAAGTTGATGGCACGATTAACCCGGTTTTGCTAATTATTCACGCCGGCCTTGGCAGCTCGTCACTTGCTTTAAATAGCCCGGCGCTGAATTGATGTAATTCGCTGTCACCGGCATGTTAAAAAACGACCTGCTCAGCACTCAGCTCGCACAACCACTGGCTGGTGCTGTCGGGCTGGCTATTGGTAAATTCGGCGGTGCATAACAAACCAATACACAGTTGCTGAAACCATAAAAAAGGGGCTACAAATGTTGCCCCAAAAGCGCTAGCGTAACTACCAGAGAAACTTAGAACTGACCCACTACGCTCAGGCTGTAGACCTTAAGATCTGAGTTATCAGCATTGCTGCCAAAACCGGCTTCTAATGCCCAGTTCTGGTTAAAGAAGTGTTTAGCATTGATGCTGTAGCTGTCTTCTTTATCGTAAGACACACCGACGGAGGTCATTTTACTGAAATAGTAGTCAGCATTTGCTGCCCATGTTGAGCGATCAAACTGCTCTGACAACGACACACCTACAGCGATAAATCGGTCAGATCCCAAGCTCGCGAAGTATTTACTGCTAACACCATATTGATCAAATTCGTCATCTGTGTATGCCGAAAAACCGACATAGTCATTACCCTGCAGCTGATGATTGTAGCTTGCAGAGAAACGATAGCTGGTATCACCTTCTTCTGGCTTAGCTGCTTCAGCACGGATAATAAAGTCTTTTGATATCAGATAGCCAATACCAACAGCCGTTGTATAAAAGCCGTCATTGTCGGTGTAACGAGCAGACAATACCAAGTTGTTGTCTGCAAAGTACTCACCACCAATACCCCAGAAGTTATCGCCATCAAACCGGCTGAATGCTGCATTTACGTTAGTTACTTTATTTATATATTCAAACTGATCCAACGGGCCTAAGGTTTCCTTCTTATCAAAGAAGTAAGTGCCATTAAGCGACCATACTGTTTCGCTTTCGCCGCTCGCCCGCAAGTGGTCTGCACGCAGTTCAGTAAATATTTGGTATTCTTCGGCAGAAACGGCCGTAGCGGTAAGTGCGATAGCAGGCAGTAAGTACTTCAACGTCATTGTTTTAATTCCCTAAGTTGGTGATTTCGGCGCGCATTCTATAGCTGGCGAGTACCAAAGTAAATTAATATTTAATTTTTATTTTACAAATAACACCGCATGATTACTTTTTGAGAGAAATAAGGTAATTCCCTTGCATCAATAGGAGACACAGATCAAACCTGCATTGTAAGGCAGCCGAGCGCTTGCCGTTTCTGGTGGTTCCGCCAGAATAGGGTATTGGCTACAGGAGCATCACTATGTTTAAAACACTTTTGGCTTTGGCATTTTCCGTCACATTGTTCAGCGCTCAGGCCACTACCGTTTTTGGTGAGGTTGTTGATAAAGCAGCGGCAATGCCGGTGGAGCAGTTATTAGCTGCACCGCAAAAGCACTTGCAGCAGGTAGTGACGATTTCAGGCACTGTTGACTCGGTTTGCAGCAAGCAGGGCTGTTGGATGAAATTTACTGCGGATAGCGAAAATGGCCCATTCAGGATAAAAGTTCGTGACGGTGATATGGTGTTTCCGCTTAGCGCGAAAGGCAAAACAGCCTATGCCACCGGCTTAGTAACGCCGTGGCCGCAGGGCGAAGATAAAGCCGATGGTTATCAGCTGGTACCTACTGCAGTGGAAATAGCCGACTAGGTGATACTGCCAAGTCGCAGTTGCACTAAGTAATGACGTAGCTGCGCCACTCGCTCTGGCCGGTTAAACAGCTGATATAGCTGTAGCCAGTCTGCAGGCGGCATCCAGCATACGCTATTTTGCCAGTGGCAGCGCTGTGGGTTAAAGTGCCAGCGATTCATTTTGCCGCCGGTTTTTACCGCAATGCCTGCCATCAGCTCAATGTCAGGCCAGCCAGCGCGGCTGAAGCGGGCAAAGTGTCTGGTAGCATATTCACTATGTGCTGGCCGGTCATGTAACTGATACTCTGCTGCCAGTTCATTACACATAGCGGCAAAGTCATCCTCGCTGCACACAATATCGATATCGTTGGGTGATGTTTCCAACCCCAGTTGCCACAACAAACAGCTGCCGCCTATGCCAAACTGAAACGGCCGCAATAACTCACTCAATTGCTGCAGCTGTGCCAGCAACATTTCATTATTCATCTAATGTCCTTATCAGCTGCGCTAAATAAACCAGCTTTTCATTATTAAGCTGTCGGTAGTCAAAATACGGGCAAACCAACACCCGGTTGAACTTATCAATGGCAAACTCGTTATTCAGCCAACTTAGTTGAACTGTTAAACCGGCATCAAGCAATGCTTTGGCGTAAGTACGACCAGCAATTATATGAACGGTATTAACGCGCGGCAGCAACTGCGGGATGCTAAACAACAATGCCGTGTCACTGCCGGCTTGTAACAGGCGCCGATCCCGATACTGCTGCCAACTCGCTGCTTGCCGGGTAAAAGCAAACTGCTTCGTATCCAGCGCAAATAAAAGCTTGGCATAAACATTAAACACCTTACGCCAGCCATTGCCGCAGGCACTGTTGATCAGCGTAACCTCACCGCTTTGTAGTTGCTTTAGCTGGGTTAATTCAGCGTACTCGGCCATCGGCGGCCGCCTGGCAATATATACCCGGATGCCCGCAGCAGTATCACCAAAACCGATGTCTGAAGTGTTATTCATGTTTACGCGGCCAAAAATAAAAAGGGTGGCCACGGCCACCCCAGAAAATACAATTTAGCAATTAAGCATCTTTGGACAATAAATAGCTAATTAACTCCTGCAGCTCATTTTCCAGGTTACGCTGGTTAAGAGCTTCATTCAGAATTTTGTATTTGTCGTTTACCACCAACATTGGCACTGAACTTAACACCCGGCTTTCTGAAAGTTCGGCTTGCTCTTTTTTCATTTGGTTGGCTGCGCCACGAACTGAGAAGCTGCGCATGGCTTTTTCATAATCCTCTGCGCTAATGTCGTTAATCAGCATCAGACTACGCACGTCATCTTCGTTAACGAACGGTACCCGGCTACGATGGATTTGATTAAAGATAGCTGAGGCGACCTGATCGCCCTTACCCATGTTTTTGCCAACAAGGTAGGCGCGTGCCAGCATATTCTGAATTTCTGGCGACGCAGCACGGATAAAATCGACATGGACTTTCTGAAATTCGGCATTGTCAGGCAATTTTTTGGCCAGGCTTTGTGCTACCGGTTCAAACCCATAACAACCGCCGCAAAAGAACGAAAAATATTCTTTCACTACCGGTTTGGCAGATGCTTTCTCGGCAATCACCTCATAATGCTTACCTTCTACAAATTTTGAATTAGCACTTACTGCCAGTGGCAATAGCAGCGCAAACAAACATAGTGATAACAGCTTTTTCATTTTAACTTACATCCTTAATCGGGCCGACTCAGCCGCTAGCTTAACAAATTGTCAGTAGCCTGGCACCAATGATAATGGCGGTTGCTGCAATAATGCCAGTTGTTCTTTTAGCACCAGGCATTGTTGTTCCCAGTATTTATCAGTAGCAAACCAGGGAAAACTCTGTACAAAAGCCTGATCTTGCCAGCGTCGTGCTAACCAGGCCATATAGTGCACCATACGCATTGCTCTGAGTGGCTCGATCAGTTTTAGTTCCGCAGGATCAAAATCACAGTATTGTTCATACTCGTCCAGCATCAGTTCCAGTGTTAGCCGTTGTTCTTGCTGATCACCAGACAACATCATCCACATATCCTGAATGGCTGGTCCGGTACGACAGTCGTCCAGGTCTACAAAAAAGGGCCCCTTATCAACGTAAAATAAATTACCGGCATGACAATCACCATGCAGTCTGATTTGCCGGCCAGGTTTATATTGCCTGCCCGCCTCGGTAATGACCTGTTGCAGCACCGTGTCGAAAGCCAGTCGCATATAATCAGGGATCAACTCCAGCTTGTTCAGTACTTGCTGACTTTGCAGCAGGTGGCTGTCAATGCTGAAGGTTGGCCGGCTGACAAAAGTTTTTTTGGCACCGACCTGATGCATCCTGCCAAGAAAGCGTCCTAACATCGCCAGCTGTTCGTCGTTGTCTACTTCCAGTGTGCGCCCGCCACGGCTGGGAAACACCGCAAAATAATAGCCCTGATACTGCAGTAAACTGTCGCCGTTAAACCGTAGTGGCGCCACCATAGGAATATCGGCATCGGCAAGTTCAAAGGCAAAATCATGCTCTTCCTGAATTTGCTGTGGACTCCAGCGCTCGGGCCGGTAAAATTTCACCACATATTTTTGCGCTGTCGAGCTGTGATCCGGGTACGCCGTAAATTGATATACCCGGTTCTCATAGCTGTTTAATGCCAGTAAGCCGCTACTGACATCCAGCCCTAACTGCAATAACGCATCCAGAATAAGTTCGGGCCCAAGGGTGGCAAAATCAAACCGGCTGATCACTTCGCTATTAACGGCCGGCAAAGAATTTATTCCCCTGGCTGACGCTATAGCCATCTTCCGACAATTCAGTCACCGTGAATTCAATATCCAGGATGGGTTTACTTACGCTGTAAGGGTCAAGTGCCAGGCTTACCGGCACATTAAGATTGTCACCGCCGGCAATAGTAACTTGCGTCACGCCAATCCAGCTTATTCCCGTCACGCCCGAAACCTCGAGCTGATAACGTTTTTCCTGTTGCGATTTATTAATAATGCTAAGGGTGTAGGTGTTTTCAATCAGACCCTCCGGCGTTTCACGATACAGCGCACCCCGGTCGCGAATGATATCCAGCTCCAGCGGTTTGCGCAGGTATAGGTTAGTGGCAAAAGCAGCACACACAACCAGCAGAATAATAAAGTAGCCCACCAGTTTTGAGCGGAATACCTTAGTGGGTTTGCCGTTTAAGCTATGCTCTGTGGTGTAGCTTATCAGGCCGGGCGGGTAGCCCATTTTTGCCATGGTATCGTCGCAGGCATCTATGCAGGCGCCACAGTTAATACATTCATATTGCAGGCCGTTACGGATATCTATCCCGGTTGGGCAAACATGAACACACAGGTTGCAGTCAATGCAGTCCCCAAGGCCTTTTTCTTTATAATCTTTATCTTTACGGCTGCGGGGGCCGCGGTTTTCGCCACGTTGCTCATCATAAGTTACCGTAAAGGTATCTTTATCAAACATGGCTGATTGAAAGCGGGCGTAAGGACAAATGTGAGTACACATAATTTCCCGCATCCAGCCGGCGTTGCCATAGGTACAGGCTGCAAAAAATAGCACCGAAACAACCGCCCAAAACCCGGCCTGAAAAGTAAAAAACTCCATAAACAAGGGGCCTACCGGCGTAAAATATCCGACAAAGATTAATGCTGTTAATAGCGCGAAAGCCAGCCAGCAAAAATGGGTCAGTGCCTTTTTAACAAACTTAGAGACCGACCAGGGTGCCTGGTCCAGTGTCATGCGCTGGTTGCAGGTGCCCTGAATTTTTTCTTCAAACCACATAAAAATAAAGGTCCATACCGACTGTGGACACAAATAGCCGCACCACACCCGACCATAAAAAGCAGTAACGAAAAATAAGGCATAGGCTGCAATAACAAATATCCAGGCCAGAATAGTGAAATCCTGAGGCCACAAAGTAAGAGCAAAGATATTAAATTTCTGCTCACCAATGTTCAGCAGGATGGCCTGTTTGCCGTTGTATTGGATCCAAGGCAGCAGCATAAACAGCGCCATAAAAATAAAACCCATATTGCGCCGCAAACTCTGGTGTAAACCTTTTACTGAGCGCACGTAAATGCGATCCCGCGACGCATATTTGGCCTGGCTTAATTGTTCGGGTTTATAGGTTTCCACCTTTACAGGTATATTTTTGATATCGATGCGGTTGTTATCCACTGCTACCTCTTACCAGCTGCTGTGCTGGGGCAAGTATAACAGCCTTGACCAGATAATATTTGATATAAAATAAGCCTCAGTGCAGCAGATGCACCGTTGCCAAAAATACTTTACAATAGCGGCTGCGATTTTTGAGGTGCGCTATCAGATGAAAAAGTTTTTTTGGCTTGCTGTGATTATTTTATTACTTCTTACCTTCTCTGATCATGAGTTACTAAGGCCCTATCGTGATCAGTTATACGGCCTGATACTCGATAACGCGCCCAGTTCCGGAAAAATGTCTGATGAGCAGGCGCTCAGGCAAATTAAAAAACAACTTGACGAGCTTGCTGCAGACTGGGGCGAAGGCCAGCAACAGCAATTAACCAAGGCTGCAGAATCGAAACAGAGCGTATTGACGTTTCACCAGCGTTACTGTGTAAATCGTGACTTTAATCCTATTTTATTTGGTGAGCCACTTCGGCAAAGCTGCAGCATTATCAGCAGCCATCTGGAAGCCCTGACCAGCCCTTAACCGGGCAGAATTAACTGAGAAATACTATGCGTGTATGTGGAATTGAAATTAAAGGCAGTGAGGCAATTTTATGCCTGATGACATTAAAAGACGGTCTGTTTGATTTACCGGAATGCCGGCAAACCCGCTTAGCCCTGAGCAACGATAAAGACGCTGAAAGCCTGCAAAAATTTCAGTTTAATCTGGCGAAACTCATTGAAGATTATAAAATTGAACAACTTGTGGTGAAAGAGCGGCCACAAAAAGGTAAATTTGCCGGCGGAGCTGTTGGTTTCAAAATCGAGGCAGCGATCCAGCTCATCAGCAGTTGTCCCAGCGTGATATTGTCCGGCAATACCATAAAAGAAAAACTGAAACAGCATCCGGTACCTGTTGATTTTAAAGACACCGGTTTAAAAGGGTTTCAGGAAACTGCCTTTATTATTGCTTACGCATTTTTAGCTAAATAAGCAGCGCAACCGTGAACAACGAGGCCGGCTTAGTCAGCGCCGGCTTTATTTTTATTATCGGGAATGTTCTGCAACTCAAAGTCCGCTCCCGGAATGGCACGCAGTATTAACCTGCGTACTAATTTAGACTTCGCTTCACCGGTCAGTTCGCTAAGCTCATTTAACGCGGCTATTGCTTCCTCACTTAAGGTAAAAGTCGCATGGCGCATCGGCAAACGGCTGTTCTCATCCTCTTCCGGTAGCTGCTTGCGTAAACTGACTATACGCGGCACGCCTTGCGCATAGTTGTTTGCGTCATCAATAAACTCGTCAGCAGTAAAAGCCGGTTTACTTGACGGCAAACACCTTTTCTTCAGGTCGCTCAGCGCCATCTTCTTGTATCGCCTTCATTGCCAGGAGTTCTTCAATAATTGCGCGGATTTCGTTGGCAGCTTTGCCGTCGCCATCGACATCCATTACCGATAAGCCTTTCTCTTCGCTATCATCATAAATATTCCTGCTGTAGGTAATATTTTCCAGTACCCTGATGTTGAACGACGCGCAAACTTCTTTGGCATCCAGGATCCGGGCAGCCTGATTAGGTAACGAAGGACATTGGGTCATGACGCATCCAACAATCATATCCGGATTAACGACATTACAGGCACTGACCAGATCTTCCAGATGTTCCAGGGTTTTCAAATCGCGTCGCTTAGGACGCAACGGAAACAGCACGTGGCTCGCTACTACCATTGCAGAACGTAACGCAACGCTATCCTGGCCACCACAATCGACCACTACCACGTCGTAATGTTTCTCCAGGCTTTTCAACTCGAACCGAATTTTGCCGTACATCTGGACACAATTTATCCAGGCCAGGCTGGGATCTGTGTGCCGCTCTTGCACCCAGTCGGATGTAGTTCGTTGCGGATCGCAATCTACCAGCATGACATTTGCTTGTTTTTCACGCGAGAAATACACAGCAATATTCTGCGCCAGACAACTTTTACCACTACCGCCTTTTTCACCACCTACTAACACGATCATTCATGCCACCTTCTTGAAATGCAACGACATACTAATGTCATTGTGATCACGGTATGGATAAGTGTAGGCGAGGAAACGAACAGTAATGCAAACTAAGCAGAATTATTTGCTATAAACATGGCTTTTTAGTGAAGGCTATCTGCTAAGTAGTGCGTTGACCTAAGCCACACTACTTAGCTATAACGACATTCCAGCGCACTACTGCTGGCGGCGGCGCCACCATAATAGTGGCCCAAGCAGCAGTAACCACAGGCTGCTACTGCCGCTACTTTCTTCAGGATCAGGCAACAAAGTATTGGGCTTAGGGTTTAAACCCGATGCACTATTTGCTCTGGCGTCTACCACGGTAATACTCTCAACCGTAACCACATTTGCGATACTAAGCGGCACATTATTCGCACGATCATCTGCAGTGTAGTTTCGCAGTGGTAATCCCTGAATACCGTTAAAACTATAGGTAGGCAGGTTAGCAATGGCCATCACCACTTCCATGTCTGCAGCGCTTATTTGACCGAAAACGGTATAAGCCCCTTCAACGGTATCCAGCTTGGGACTGCCGGCACTGTTGTCCGCCAAATTAATAAACCATTGACTGGTTGCACTATTGGGATTTCCCGATACTTTCGCCATCGCTATGGTAGCCCGAACGTTAGATAGCTTTGGTTCATTAACAATTGCAGCATTTGTTTGAATCGGGGTCAACGGCAATTGTTCTACAAAGCGAAAGCCGCCGCCCTGAATAATAAAGCCGGGAACGGAACGATGAACAATAGTCTGGTCATAGCGGCCACTATTAACGTACGCCAAAAAATTCTGAACCGTTACCGGTGTGGTTTGATCAAATAAATTGACCTCAAAATCACCCAGACTGGTTTTTACCTGAACGATGGTTGCCGCTGCCTGTTGGCTGGCCAGTAACATCGTCGCAGCAACCACAGCCGTAACACATTTATTCTTAATCAAAGCGCTCTCCCACACACATTGTCAAATTAGTGCGGTGAGCATAATAAGCTATGACCTCGCTTACCAGCGAGATTACACTTATTAACTAATTCATACAGTTGTGGCCGCCTTTGTCCCTGATGCTGCACCGTGCCGGGGTGTCACTTTTCCGCGATGAGGTCGCGGCTTACTTGCCGTTTTTTTATCACTGCCGGTAAACACTACTCGTTTTTTCGTTGTTTTTTTTGTCCATTTTTTCGGCTGCCCACTGCCCAGCCCCTGAGGTATAACCGCGCCAGCCTGCCTAATTAATTGTTGCAGGTTAGTCGTTAAAGGCTGCATAAAGGACTGGTAACTTTGTTCACGCTGACAAATATTATTAAGGCCGGCTTCCCATTGTGCCGTCATATCAGGCAACGAGGCCTCAGGCGGTAATGCCGCTATCAGTGCCTTACCGGCGATGGTCGCCCGGATATGCCTGCCCTCCCGTTGCAAGAAATTTCGTTTAAACAACAATTCGATAATTCCTGAGCGCGTCGCCTCAGTGCCTAAACCATCAGTGTCTTTTAAAATGCGTTTAATTTGTGGGTTGGTAACATAACGGGCAATACCGGTCATTGCGCTTAACAGACTGGCATCAGTAAATGGCGCCGGCGGCTGCGTTTGTTTTTCAAGTAAGACACTGTCACTACACAATAGCTGATCACCAGGTTGTAGTTCCGGTAAGCCTGGCTGTAACGGTGGTTCAGTATCCGTAGCAGCGGTTTTACCGCTTTCATTATTGCTGGCCGCGGGTAACAACGCCTTCCAGCCGGCCTGCAGTTTTTTACGGGCTTTTGCTACAAAACAACCACCGACGATGCGAATTTCCACCGTACTATCGGTAAAGGTACATGCCGGATAAAACTGCATTAGGTACTGGCGGGCAATCAGAGCATAAAGTTTGCGCTCTGTTGCATCAAGCCGGTTACCTGAAAGCGTTTTGGCTGTCGGAATAATGGCGTGGTGCGCGGCGACTTTGCTGTCATCCCAGGCTTTGCTTTTTAACTTTAAATTTGCGCCGGCCAGTGCTGTCTCCAGCGTGGGTTCGTTTGCTGTTATTGCCTGTCCGACTTTGCCCGCCTCAGAAAAATGAGCCGTGGGCAGGTAGCGGCAATCTGATCGGGGGTAGGTAATTAATTTGTGTCTCTCATATAATTGCTGACAACTGTTTAACACCTGCTGAGCGCTGAAACCATATGCTTTAGCTGCATCAATCTGCAACGCCGATAAACTGTAAGGCAAGGGTGCATAATGCTTTTTATCTTGCTGCTGCACTCTGATTACCTCTGCCGGCTGACCTTTTACAGCGCGCTGCACTTTTTCCGCCAGTGCTTTAAGTATTATCCTGCCTTCGCTGTCCTGATAAGGTTCGCAAGCTACACTAGGTTGCCACTGTGCGTTAAAGGTAGAGCCATTATTGGTTTGCAGCTCTGCCTGCACCTGATAGAACGTCGCACTGTTAAAACTGGCGATTTCCAAATCACGTCTGACAACCAGACCAAGTAACGGGGTTTGCACCCGGCCAACTGACAATACCCCCTGATATCCTGCTACTTGCCCGCGCAAAGTGTAAGCACGGGTCATATTTAAACCATAAAGCCAGTCGGCACGACTGCGAGCCAATGCGGAGGTAGACAACGGCACAAAGTTGCTATTAGGTTGCTGCTGTTTTAGTGCCTGGCGAATGGCTGCCGGATTAAGATCATTGATTAATAAACGTTTAACATTGTCACGTTTTGCTTTAGGTACTTTGCACCAGGCGATAACCTCATCTACCAGCAATTGCCCTTCCCGGTCAGGGTCACCAGCATGCACCAGCATATCTGCCTGCTTTATTAATGTTTGCAGGATACTCAGCTGCTGCCGGGCAGACTTGCGCTCTTTCAGCAGCCATTGCTGAGGAATAATAGGTAGATGCGCAGCCTGCCAGCGTTTATAATCCGGATTGTAGTCCTGCGGTTCGGCTTGCTCCAGCAAGTGACCGATGCACCAGCTTATGACGTCACCATTGGCCAGTCGGATACATCCTGTATCTTTGTGCTGCGGTTTAGGCAACACAGCAGCAATGGCACGCGCCATACTGGGTTTTTCAGCAATGTAAAGTATCATAGCAGCCACCAACACTGTATAAATTAACAGTTAATTTAGTTGTTCTGCCAGATAAATGCAGAAATTATGTGATAAAAATTTAGTTTTTCTACAAAAAAGACTACAGTATGCTTCTTGCGACTGTTTAAAGTTGTTCTGCAAAATCAAAGTAGTGAATCGGATGTATAACTATGACCCAATATAGTGAAGTCAAAAAGATCTGTGACGAATTGCAGCAAGCTGGCAAACCCGTCTCTCTCGATTATCTTTTGGCAAAAGTGTCTGGCGCCCAGGCCAGCCTGGTTGTGCATTATCAGAAATGGCGTAACGAGCAGGCAACCCGGATCCCAACGGTAGCTGAAACGGCGTTTAGTGAAGACTTTGTGACTGCCTTTCAACGTGAAGCACAACAACACGCCAGTAAACAACTTGAACAGCTAAATGAACAGTTAGCACAAGCTATACAGGCTGAAGTGCAGGCGGCAGAGCATAATCAGCAAATTCAGAAAGATCTTGAGCAATTACAGCAAAAACGCTCTGAGCTCGAAGTTAGTCTGGCCCATCAGCAACAGCAACTGGCAGTGCAGTCTGAAAAATACAGTGCGGTAAAGGATGAGCGCGACCAGGCTTTGCAGCATGCAAAAAGTCAGCAACAGGAGCTGGCCGACTCAAAGCAATTACAGGAAGAGCATCAGATGCGGCTGGATCAGCTGCATAATGAACTGGAAATTGCCGCTACAGAACGCCAGCAAAGCGAACAGCAATTACAGAAACAACTTGACGCTGCGGCCAACGACCTGCAGCAAGGCGAGCAAAAACTGCAGCAATTGCAGCAACAGCTGGCAGACACCAACAACCAATTGGCTGCCAGCGAACAAGCTGCCGCCAACGCCGCTGATGAACTTAAAGCACTGCAACAGAGCAATGAACAGCTGCAGCAACAATTGCAGCAGCAAAGCGAACAACACAGTCAGCAGCTGGCTGAACTGCAGCAGCAACTAAGTGCGGCAAGTTCGGAACAACAGGCTTTACAGGACAAGCTTACCGAAGCGCTGGGCCTGGAGCAGAAGCTACTGGAGCAACAGCAACTTAATAAACAGCAGTTGCAGGATTTAGAAAAATATCAGGCCTCAGCCAAAAAAATCGCCGCTGAGCAACAACAAAGCAGCAACGAAATTGTTGAGCTGCAAACTATGCTCAGCGAGTTCGAGAACAAACTACAGCAAGCCACCAAGACAGAAATGCAGGCCGTGGCACAAAGCCGCCGTTTGCAGCTGCAGCTGGACCAACTACAAAAAGCACAGGAAGAAGGCGGTAGTGCCGCTGCGGATAACGGCCAGCAAGATGCTATTATTGCCGAGCGCGACAGGGCCCTGCAGCAGGTTGCTGAACTGGAAGAACTGCAAGCCAGCCTGACTGAGGAACGCGATGCAGCGCTGGATCAGGTTGCTATTGAACAGAAACAACTGGCTAAATTACAGAGCCAGCAACAGCCGGATAACAATGCTGAACTTGAAGCCGCGCTGGTAGCCCAGCAGCAGTTGGTAGCAGATCACAAGACCGCGTTGGACAGCTTGAAAGCAGAGCGGGAAGCGGCGCAGCAAGAAGCCGACGCCCAACGCAATCTGGTGAGCGAACTGCAGCAGCAAATTGACCATCTGCAGCAGGTACAAAGCGAACAAGGAAGCGATCAGCCCGATCTGCAGCAACTAGTCGATCAGCTGCGTGCCAGCAATAATATGATGAAAGATCAAAGCGCGATTACGGCTAACCATCAGGCTGAGCAACGCGAAACTATTAAGCAACTGCGTGATGAGTTACAGCAACAGCGGGATCAGATGCAGGAAATGCTGGTTGATAAAAACGGCTGGTCTAAGCAAAAGCAACAGTTAGAAGAGCAAGTAAGTTTCGTAAAAAGCAATGCTACTGCGACCATTGAAAGGCTTACCCGCTATCGGGAGCAGGCGCAGGAGAAAATTGAAAAACTGGAACAAAAATTACGAGATCAGCAAAAAGATCCCGCTAAAGCAACTTAATTAATCTTTATACAACATATAGGTTTGTGCCGGCTAACCAGCCATAAGCCGGCAATCATGTTCTTTTAGGTTACCGAAATAAATACCGGGCAGTGAGTTAACCACGGCATGAAGCAAAAGACACTGAGCAGCCTGTTAACGATTGGCACCTTATTGGTGCTAACAAGTTGCAGCAGCAATACTATTACGCAAGTAGCAGGGCAACCCGATAATGCGCCAGAGCTGATTGAAAATAACCAGCCGTTTCGAAATCTGTACTACGGCAATATTCCTTATCCGGCTAATTGTGAGCAGGACTGCTACCTGGCAAACCCACTGGTTGACTGCAAAACCCCGGCTGAACAATGCCGTTATACTGGCCAGCAACACGCACCTGAGTTAAAAAGCGGCTTTAGCATCCACTGGCTGGGCCATGCCAGTTTTAGTATTCAAACCCCTGATGGCCAACAGGTATTATTGGATCCGGTAACCGGCCAATTTGACTGGCCGGTAAACTGGGCAGCCCATTTAGTGGGTACCAAAGCACGGCCCACCACGCCAAGGGTCAGTGCTGAACAATTGGCCGCCACCGATGCGGTGTTATATTCCCACCTGCACTATGATCATTTCAGTATCCGTGACATCAAACGGATTGGTAGCAATGCCCACTACTACCTGCCCTATGGTATGGCGTCGTATATGCCAAAGGGTGGCTATAACGCTACCGAGATGGCCTGGTACAGCAGTGCGCTCCAGGGTGATTTAACCATTCATGCGTTACCCGCACGCCACTTTAACAGCCGTACTTTAGGTGATGAGAATCAGGCATTGTGGGCAGGCTGGTTACTTCAGCATGGCAATAGTAAGTTATTTTTTGCCGGAGATACTGGTTATTCGCAGCATTTTAACGATATTAGGCAAAAATTTGGCGCTATTGATATTTGTCTGTTGCCAATCGCTTCGTACCATGGCCCTAATTACCGTGCCGTACATATGACACCCGAAGATGCGCTGATGGTTGCTGATGAGCTGGGCTGTAAAGTGATGATCCCGTGGGGGTACGGTAATGCCAGCTGGCAAATGGGCGATCACAGCTCACACTCACCCTTGCTGCGTTTACTGAATATGCAGCAGCACCTGAATAGCCAGGTGCCGCTGCTAATTTTAAACGAAGGTGATGTCGTCGCATTGTAACTCTGCGCAGATTATGCCACCGGTTTTAAGCGAGCTTTAGCGGCCAATTTATCACCCAGTTTGCCGGTAACCGCCCACACACATAACGCCACCCAGGCTATTACCGAAAACCCTGCCGGCACATTTAACAGCGCAATTTTGCCGGCGTGCCGACGGTTTAACAGCAGTGCCAGCAGGCTGGGTAAAAACCATACCGCCAAAAAGAACAGGCCAAACACTACCAGAAAAACCCAATCCGCTTGCTGCCAGGCGCTGCTAAAGGTCGCGATAAATTGGTTTAAAGTTTCCATTTTTACTTCCTCTTTGTTTATTGATTTGTGTTTAATATGTGGTGGTTATAGCTCAATATCAGTCAGCGAAACTAATCGTGCTTTTAACTCGTCCACCTGCCAGCTAGTGCCTTGCTGCACTACCGTGTGTAACGTATTCAACGCCGCAAGATCATCCAGCGGATTGGCCTTCAGCACAATAAAATCGGCAACAAAACCCTCTGCCAACTGTCCAGTGTCAGCTAAATCGAGGTGGCGGGCGCCGCCTGAGGTGGCGGGCGCCGCCTGAGGTGGCCAGTTGCAGTACCTGCCAGTTTGTCAGGCCGGCAGCCTGACTAAGCTGTAATTCACGCAAATAAAACGGCCCGCTGGCTACGCTGTCGGTACCAATTGCTAATGGCACGCCGGCGTCATATAAACGTTTAAAAAATTGCTGCACTTTAGGTAATTGCTGCTGCGCAACTTTAAAATCTTCTGTTGTCCAGTCATAGCTGGGCGCTGCCATCAGCGCGCGCCAACCCTTGCGCATTTGCGGGTGAAAAACCCATAACCCCGGCTCCGGATAGATGGCATTTAGCTCACGGGCAAAATAGAACAATTCGTTCACTACCAGGGTGAGATCAATCCGGGTGTGCTGCTTAGCCAGAGTGCTGATTAACCGCTGCATTGGCGCACTGTCATAGTCAACATATTGAAACCAGCTGTAAATAAATCGCTGATTCATCGGATTTTTTCGCTCTTTCAGATAAATCTCTCTGGCATCGCCGGTTAACAGCTCGGCGCTGGTTGGCAGCGCATGGGTTAACATATCAACTCCCAGATCAGCCGCAAACTTCCAGCTGACATTGTCAAGATGAGCCACTGTTTTCAAGCCAGCTTCGTTCGCCAGACGGACCCCCATAGTGACTTCATCTTTATTAAGACCCGTATACAATTTAATGTAATCCACTCCTAGTGCTTTCTGGCTGGCAATTTCTGCCCGCCAGCTGCTCTCATCCTTCGGATGAACAGCCCCCCCCAGAATCGGGGTAGGCTCAAAGATAAACCCGGCATAACTCAAATTTGGGCCAATCCAGTTACCCTGTTGCTGCTGGCGCACATATTCCGCGTTGGCCGCCGGCTCTCCCGCCGGACTAAATGCGGTGGTAACACCGGTAGCCAGTGTGCTGATGGCATGATAACGCGTAAGCTGGCTGTGACCCTTCATTGTCAGCAGCGGCTTGCCATCCTGCATTTCAACCCGCGCCGGTCCGGCGGTCAGGTGCAAATGCACATCAATCAAGCCGGGCATAACGTACTGATCCTGCAAATCAATTTGCGTTGCCGTTACCGGTAAAGATTGATTTTCCTGCAGCTGCCCCATTTGTACAATGCGACCGTCCTGCACCAGCAGCCAACCATCATTAAGTTGCTGCTCAGTAGCCGGGTTAATCAACGTTGCGTTGTAATACAGCACCGACTCTTGCCGGGCAGTGGTTAAGCTTTCCGCCTGAACCTCTGCCACCAACGTGTTAGCTATCAGATAAAGTAATAAAGATTTTTTCATAGTTCGTTTCTCGCTTTTCGGATGTTTGTTGGTTAAGTCGTGGCGGGCTTATCAGCTGTTACAATATTTTTTTTATTTATTTATGTAACACTTTGCCAACACCGGCAGACTTACTAATGGCATAGTGTTAACGTTGATAAATAAAATAAGATAATAATAAGACATTGAGCAGAGAGGCTTTTTTGACTCTATCCCATTTAATCGCAGAAACACCTGAGCAGTTTTTACTGACGCTATGGCAACAAGACCAAGGTGCCATCAGCCGCACATTAATGGCATCGGAAGCAGACCCGGCTGCACGGCAGGATTTAAAACAGGATATTTTTCTGGCATTGCACCAGTCGGCTGAGCGGTTGCAAGCGGCCGAGCTACCGCGGGCTTATTTGTTTCGAATTGTCCATAACGTCACCGTTGATCACATTGCCCGGGCGCAGCGCTATAAATGGCAACCGCTGGATGATGAGACTCAGCAACAGATGCTGCAAGAATGTCCGTCTACAGAGGTAGCCGAACAGCAGCAAAGCCAGCAGATAATGCAGGCCGTTCGCCGCTTATCACTGGCCAACCGTCAGGTGATGTTACTGGCAATGGAAGATTTAGATGCACCGGAGATCGCAGAAATTCTGCAGATAAGCCATGGTGCGGTAAGAGTGCGGCTTAACCGCGCCAAAACAGAATTAATGGAGTTAATGCAAAATGACCGATAATTTTGATTTTGCCGCCTTAGCAAAAAGCTGGCAACAACAAGTTACTCCAGCTGACACTTTGCCGGGTGAGGCAGACTTGGCTCAAGCCCGCCAGCGACAACACCAGCAAAAGTTACTGATGTATGGCGAATGGCTGGGTGGATTAGTCATGGCCGCGGCGTCCTGCTGGTTGATTCTGGCGATGCCAGACGCACTAGGGTATTTAGCCGCCGCGTTTTTAGCGCTGGGGGCAGTCAGCACCTTTTATATCAGCTGGCAGGTGCACCGGCCCATTCTGGCCTATGACAATTGGAGCAGCGGCGGCCTGCTGCAATTTCGCCAGCGCGCCTGCCAACTAAGCTTACACTATTACCGCTATACCCAACTTAGCTTCGTTGCTTTGCTGCTGTTTACTGCCGCACTTTGGCTACTACGTTGGTGGCAGCCGGCCACCGCCTCAGTCGACTTGATATTATTCTACAGTCTGATTGTCTCGCCACTATGCTTGTTTGGTATCTATCGGTTGCAGCAAAAATCTCGGGTAAAAGCGGCGGAGTTGGCACACTTAACCAGGCTGGCAGACGATTTTAATTTTATTAGCGAAGGCAACTAGGCAACGGCGGCCAAAGCGGCTAATGTAACGTCTTTGTAAATTACAAGGAAGATAGATGAAATTCTGGCCGCACCTTACAATCGGTGTTGCAGCTTATCAGCAGCCAGTAGCGTAGGTGTTTGCTGCTGGTCAAGGCGCACAATATAATTGGCAGCGGTGGGGAGCTGTTGCCAGCTGGCCTGGGTCAGGCGCTCAAATGTTTGCATAAAGTGAGCGAGCTGGTGCTCGTTCATGCCTTTGCCCCTGCTTTGCCTTAGCTGTTGTTCTTGTTTGGCCCGCCAGCGACAAACGCAATCCCAGTCGGGTGCTTGTAACCAGATCAGCGGCGTTAATAATCGCCAATAGTCGGCATAACTTCCTGCCAGCTGTGCATTAACATAATGACGCCACAACGCGTGCTCATCCTGCTGCGCTTCCAGGGCATTAACGGGCAGATTAAGTTCGGCCGCCGATTGTGCTTTAACGCCCAGGCACCAGCCTTCCACTATAAGAAGCTGATACTGCTGCGCTGGCAGCGCTTCATCAGGTTCATCCAGGGCTTTATCAAACTGCGGTAATGATACCGGTTTGCCCGCCAGTACAGCGTTGGCATCGTTTATAGCCCGTTGAATATTATGGCTGCCGGGCACGCCGCGCATAGCCAGCAACGGATGAACCCTTTGCGCCAGTTGCTGCCGGTGGCTTTTACTTAAATAATAGTCGTCCAGCGACACGGTTGCGACGGCAATGCCCTGCGCGCTGAGTAACTGCACCAGCGCACTGGCTAAGGTACTTTTGCCAGTGCCCTGAGCACCACTGATACCCATAACTTTAGGCCGGCCGCTAATCAGATCGGTTTGCAGTTTATTGGCTAATCGGGCTAAGGTAGCCTGATACTGGTTGCTGGCAATAAAGTCAGCCATGTTGAATGCCCAAACACATAATAATAACGAGCCCCCTATGCTAAATGCCGCCGCTAAACCCTTGGTCAAACTGGTTGACCGTTACCTGCCGGACCCTTTTATCTTCGTGTTATTACTTAGCATAGTGGTTTTTGCTGCTGCTGTAATCGTTGAAAAACAGGCTCCGTTGCAGGTGTTACAAATTTGGGGTGACGGTTTCTGGGGCTTGCTAAGCTTTTCCATGCAGATGCTGCTGGTATTGGTAACCGGCTTTATGCTGGCTAGTACGCCACTGATTAACGGCGTGCTGAACCGCCTGGCTATGCTGGCTAAAACAGCCGGCCAGGCCATTATTCTGGTAACGATAGTCTCGCTTATTGCCAGCTGGCTGAACTGGGGGTTTGGCTTAGTGGTGGGTGCTCTGTTTGCCAAAGCACTGGCCCGAAACGTTAAAGTTGATTATCGCTTGCTGGTGGCAAGCAGCTACTCGGGCTTTATTGTCTGGCATGGCGGTCTGGCCGGTTCAGTGCCTCTTACTATTGCCACCCCCGGCCATTTTAGTGAGTCAATGATTGGCGTAATTGGCACCACTAATACCATTTTTGCCAGCTTTAACCTGTTGTTAGTCGCGCTGCTGTTTATTGCCATACCGCTGGTCAATTATCTGATGCAGCCAAAACCTGCTGACAGTGTCTATGTCGACCCGGTCAAATTACAGCAAGATACCCTACCGGCCAGCAGTAATACGCGCCCGGCTGATAAGCTGGAGAACAGCATGCTATTGGGCGTGCTGATGGGTGTTGCCGGTGTCGGCTATTTAATCCAGTACTTTACAGACGGCGGCGGCCTTAACCTGAACATTGTCAACACCCTGTTTTTATTTCTGGCCATCATGCTGCATGGCACGCCACGGCGCCTGCTCCACAGCCTGCAGCAGGCGATACAGGGCGGTGCCGGCATTGTTATTCAGTTCCCGTTTTATGCCGGCATTATGGCGATTATGGTGCAATCGGGCCTGGCACAAAGTATGTCACAGTGGTTTGTCAGCTTTGCCACCGCAGAAACCCTGGCGTTCTGGAGCTTTATCAGTGCTGGTATTGTCAATATTTTCGTGCCCTCCGGCGGTGGCCAGTGGGCGGTGCAGGCACCTATTATGCTGCCTGCGGCAATAGAACTGGGTGCCGATGTCAGCCGGGTTGCCATGGCAGTCGCCTGGGGTGATGCCTGGACTAACCTGATTCAGCCATTCTGGGCCTTGCCGGTGCTGGCAATAGCCGGCTTAAAAGCCAAAGACATTATGGGCTTTTGTCTGCTGCAACTGCTGATCACCGGGGTTATTATTAGTCTGGTGTTAAGTTTTGGCTGATTGACGCTCAATCCGCCCATTACCCAGCTGCATTTGCTGCATCAGCATCGCCAGTGCTTGCGCCTCTGGCTGTGCGTTATTACTAAGCGCGGCAAATACGCCTTGCTGATCCGCAACACTTCTGTGCTGGCCGAGCTTTAACTTACCCCCTAACTCAGAAATAGTAACCTTAACACCAACAATGCCTCTGGCCAGCTGTTGCTGATATTGCTCAGGCATTTTCAGCAGCGCTGCTGCCTCGTCGGGTTCGTATTGCGCGACCTGCTGAGCTAGCCTGGCACTGGTCACCGAGTCATCCAGCAGCTCTGCCTGCCCCAGCACCTGAGCCACCGCATAGTTCCAGGTTGGCACGGCTTTTTGACTCTGATACCAGCGCGGCGAAATATAGGCTTGTGGGCCGGTAAAAGTGATGAGTACCTGTTGTTTATCTAATTGCTGCCAGTGCGGGTTTTGCCAGGCGAGATGGCCGTACAGTACACCATGTTCCCCTTCGTCGCGCTGTAACAACCAGGGTAGATGGCTGCAGAAAAATGGCGTACTCACCAGGGTGCCAAAACTATGCTGCGTTATAAAATCGTGCAGGGTGTTTTTATTGGCAAAGGCCATATGCGGCGGGCAATACAGCATTCTTTATTCCTTACGCGCTATGGCAAACGCATTACTGAGCGGGCTAAATCCCTGGGCTGGGTAATACGCCATCGCCGACGGCGCACTTAACAGCAGTTGCTGCACCTGAGGCCCGGTAACCCGCTGCACCTCAGCCAGCAGCTGCGCGCCAATGCCCTGCTGCTGTACCACTTTATCTACCAGCAAATCGGCGATATACACCACAAAACTGTAATCGGTTAAACAGCGGGCCAGCCCGACCAATTTGTTATTCTGACGCGCGGTAATAATTAAATTGGCGTGCTGTAACATGCGCTGCATCCGATCTGGCTGATCAGTCGGCCGTTTAATGCCCGATGCAATATATAACGCAATGGCCTCATCCAGCTGAAGCGAAGGTTCAATGGTAAATAGTAATGACATTAGGTGTACTCCAGTTGTGTATCGGGCTATTTCACCGCTAAACTGGCATGTTATAAATAACCAGTTCTAATAAATGGAGCAAACCAGTTGCCAGCTTTTCGTCTGAACACCGATGCGCTTACCCTAAGTGGTAAAGGTGAATTGCAGCAGCAGCTTTACTTGAGCCTGCGTCAGCAATTATTAAGCAAGCCGTGGCCTGCCGACGCATTATTGCCCTCTGAGAGGCAACTGGCGGCTGATTTAAAGCTCAGCCGCAGCACCGTGCAGCAGGCACTTCAGCAGTTAGTGGCGGAAGGTTATATTGAGCCACAGCAGGGCCGAGGTTATGCCATTGTTACCGCGCTGCCCGATAGCTTTTTTGCGGCAGAATACAGCCGCGTTGCAGCAACCGCCGCCTTGCCCAGCCAGCATTATGGCTTAACGGCAAAAGCACCTTCGCCGGCAGGTCGGCTACAACCTGGCGTGTCTGCATTGCAGCAATTTCCGTTTAGGCTATGGCAGCAGTTACAGCAGCGCCATGCTGACCGGGCGGTGCTATGTGGCATGGCTGGCGATCCCTTGGGTTACGCACCACTGCGTCAGGCCCTGGCTCTGTATCTGCGCCAGTCGCGGCAATTAGTGTGTGATGAAAATGCCATCTTGATCACTACAGGCGCGCAGCAGGCGCTGTTTATTGCTGCAAAATTAGTCGCCAGCAGTGGCCAGCATGTGTTCATAGAGTCACCGGGCTATCCGCGGTTAAAGCAGGCATTGCAGTTGGCAGAATTGCAAATTAGCTATGCTCCGGCTTCTGGCGCCAGCGGCTTGAACCCTGCGCTGCTACCGCGAAACAGCCACGCCAAAGCGCTGTTTTTAACACCGTCGCACCAATATCCGTGCGGCGGCATTATGCCGCTAAGCCAACGGCTGGCGCTGCTTAACTGGGCTGCCGCTGAACAATGCTGGCTGATTGAGGATGATTATGACAGTGAGTTTCAGTACCGGCACCGGCCGATGGCCAGCTTGCAGGGCTTAGCTGGCGGCCAGGGCGTGCTATTCGCCGGCTCATTCAGTAAAACATTGTTTCCGGGTCTACGCTTGGGTTATCTGGTACTCCCACCAGAACTGGCGGGCCAGGCCAGTGCCATTCAGCAAGCCATGCATGGCGATGTGGCAATGCTATCGCAAGCAGTACTGGCCGATTTTATCCACGAAGGCCATTTTAACCGCCACCTGCGCAAAATGCGCCGCGTTTATCAGCAGCAAAAACAGCTAGCGGTGCAACTACTGCAGCAGCATTTTCCAGCATGTACCTTGCTGGCGCAGGATGCCGGCCTGCATTTGACCATGCTACTCCCTGAGCTGACTGACGATTTGGCATTGTGTCAGTACCTGAACCAGCATGGCTTTAAAGTGCAGCCATTCAGCCGCTATTGTTTTCTAAACGAGCCGCAGCGGGGCCTGGTACTTGGTATTGCCGATGCTGATGAAACCCGACTAAACCAATTAATCGGTCTGCTTAAAGGGCAGCTGCTGCGTTATTCCTGAAATAATATTCAACACTCCAGATATTAATGGTATTGATAATCATTATCATTACTGTATGATTATCACCAATTTGGGAGATGAGTATGCAGTTAACCATGAATAAATTAAAACTGGCCATCGCGGTCCAGCTGGCCTGTCTGCCAGCAGCAGCTTTTGCTTCGGTAGCAGACAATGAAAAAGCGGTTGAAACCATTACCGTGAGGGGTCAGTACACAGTAAATGAAACCATTGATACCGCCACTGGTCTGGGCTTAACCTTGTTGGAGACTCCGCAATCAGTCAGCGTGATGACAGCGCAGCGGATAAAAGATTTAGATATTAGCTCAATTGCCGATGCGGTAACGCAAACGCCGGGGCTGACATCAAAATCCTTTGACAGCACCCGTAACACTTTCAGTGCCCGTGGTTTTGATATCGATAAATTTCAGCTGGACGGCGTACCTATGGCCTGGAGCTTGGCCGGTGACTCCGGTGAAACCATAACCGATGTCGCTATTTATGAACGGATAGAATTCGTGCGCGGTGCGACCGGTCTACTGACCGGCGTTGGTGAACCCTCAGCCTCTATTAACCTGGTGCGCAAACATGCCAATGCCCGTGAGCTGACAGGGAGCGTTAATGGCGGTATTGGCAGTTGGAATAAGCGTTTTCTGACTACCGATGTCAGCACATCGCTGACAGCCGATGGTAATGTGCGCGCCCGCATCGTCGCCAAAAAAGAGCTTAGCGACAGCTTCCGTGATTTGGCAAAAGAAGACAAAACCGTACTGTACGGAGTGCTGGATGCCGATTTAAGCAATAGCATGACCTTAAGCCTCGGTAGCAGCTATCAGGACAATGACCCAACCGCCTCTACCTGGGGTGCACTACCTCCGCTGTTTACTGACGACACCCCAACCAACTGGGACAGAGCCACTACCACCGCTGCCGACTGGACCCGCTGGGATTCGACCAGCAAGAACCACTTTGTCAGTTTAATCCAGCAATTTAATAACGGCTGGCAGCTGAAAGTTAACCTGAACCACAATAAAAATACCGCCGATACCCGCCTGCTCTATATTTATGGCGCAGCAGACAAAGACAGCGGCACCGGGTTGCTCGCCTGGCCGTACAATAGCGATGGTTTTAGCAAACAAACCAGCGTTGATATTCAGTTGCAGGGCAGTTACGGTTTGCTTGGCAGCGAGCATGAGTTCGTCGTCGGTGCATTAGACAGCCGGCAACAATCTGAAGTAGTGACCTATGCGGCGCTGGTATGGCCTGGCACCGGTAACTTTTATCAGTGGGATGGCATCGTAGCCGAGCCGGAGTGGGCCACTACACCGGAACAGGCAGTAAATCTGGATACCGATCAATCTGGTTTCTATGCTGCAACCCGCTTTGCTATCACTGAGCAACTTAAGCTGATTGCCGGCGGCCGCTACACTGAGTGGCAACGTGCCGGTATCAACTACGGTGCCGCTCTGGATTTTGGCGATGATAAGTTTGTGCCCTATGTTGGCTTAACCTGGCAGGTTGCCGACAACCATATATTGTATGCCAGCCATACTGAAATTTTTACCCCGCAAAATGCCTATGATCGCAACGGCAGCTTCCTGGATGCCGTTGTCGGCAGCAATCAGGAAATCGGCGCCAAAAGCAGCTTCCTCGACGGCGCACTGCAAACGGCTGTTGCCGTGTTCCGCATTGAACAGGATAACCTGGCGCAGGCAGACAGTGACTTCAATGATCCGGCGAATAACTTCTTCCCGTCGTTTGCTGCCCGCGGTGCAGAAAGTAAAGGTTTTGAACTGGAACTGATTGGCCGGGTTGACGAAAACTGGAATATCAGCGCCGGCTATTCGCAGTTTACTGCTGAAGACCGTGATGGCGCAGACATTAATGTTAACCATCCGCGCAAAAAGCTCAATCTGTTTACTACCTATGAGTTTACTAACGCGCTGGCTGGCCTGACGGTTGGCGGCGGTTTAAGCTGGGAGAGCGAGTCGTACAGTGATCCCCTGCCGCTGCTGTTAAGCGAGCAAACCTATCAGGTAACCCAGGACAGCTTTGTGCTGGCTAACCTGATGGCACGTTATCAGATTAACCAGCAATTCTCGGTACAACTGAACGTGCATAACCTGTTTGATGAAACCTATTACAACGGTTTAACTCAACAATATAACTATGGTGCACCACGTAACTTCAGCCTCGGCGCAACCTGGTCGTTTTAACATGGCAAAACTCAGCAATCGTTTCTGGTTTCAATTACATGGCTGGTTTTCATTGCCAATCTGGCTGATTTTCTGCTTTGTCTGCCTGAGTGGCACGGTGGCGGTGTTCAGTCATGAACTCACCTGGCTGGCTAACCCGGCGGCCCGTGCCAGCAACCCGGATAATCTGCCCGCCAAACCGGTGGCCGAGCTGGTTGCTACCGTGCAGCAGGCTTATCCGACCGCAGATGTTGGCAATGTGATGCTGTTTGAACCTTATCTGGTTAATGCCGTTACTTTCACCGATCACGACAAGCCGTTTGCCATTGCCTACGTTAATCAGTACAGCGGCGAGATTCAGCAGATTAATGAAGGCATGACCTTTATTAACTTTATGCGCAGTCTGCATGGCTGGTTACTGTTTCCATGGCAAAGTGGCTACAGCGTCGGCTATTACCTGGTGTCGGCAATGGCTATCGTCATGCTGGGGGCCTTAGTTACCGGCTTGGTGATCTACAAAAACTTCTGGCGCAGTTTTACCCGGCCAAAGGTGCGCTTGCATCAGGGCAAAAAAACCGTGCTGACCGATCTGCACCGTTTAGCCGGCGTCTGGTCAATCTGGTTTTTGATGGTGATGAGCGCCACCGGGCTGTGGTACCTGGTGCAGGCGGTAATGTGGCACGCCGATATTGATATTGAACCACATGCGCCTATCGTGGCAGTAACGGACTTACCTGCCACACCACAAGCACCTGTGGTCAGCTTTGCTGATGCGATGCAGATTGCCCAGCAACGTTTCCCGGACTTTCAGCCCGGCTTTTTAATGTTGCCGGAGCATAACCGCGGCATGTACACCCTGATGGGCGGCGGCGACCATATTTTTTATGACCAGTATTCCTACAACCTGAGCATTAACCCGTGGACCGGTGAGATTGCCCAGCAGAAATCGCCGGAATCGATGACCGCGCTGCAAACAGTAATGCATATTGCCGACCCGTTGCATTACGGCACCCTTGGCGGGATCTGGACTAAGGCCATCTGGTTTCTATTTGGTTTGTTACTATCGGGCATGTCGATCACCGGCTTTATGATCTGGGGCAGCCGCACCGTTAAAGCCGTGCGGGAGAGCCGCAACGCAACTTATCTGCAGGAGGTGCCGGATGGCGCACAGTAGCCGTTTCTGGCAAAGGCATAAGTTTAAATTAAATGGCCTGGTGCTGTTGTTACCACTGTGGTTTTTGTACGACTCACTGACACCGGAATTCCCACCGGTCTGGCCGGCACAGCAACTGGGGCAGTTTGAAATTGCGCCGATGCCGCTGGATTTAAAGCAGCCCTATGCTCACCATGATCAGTATGTGAAAGATTTTTACTTAAGCTTTAGTCAGGGCGACATTGCCAGTATCCGCCAGGGCTATCTGAATATCGGCCCGGTACCACTACCGCTGCCAGAGCTGCAGCAGGACGAAGAAGGCATTTTACATGGCAGCCGCCATGGCCAGCATGTGCATGCCATCGCGCCACCGCAGCTGGCAGTCACCGATAAAGTCTGGCTGACCCTGCAAACCTGGCAGGGCGAAGTGCTGACGACGAGCTGGCCGTTGCCTGCGCCATTACTGGCAGCAGAATAAGCTGCGGCAGCTTAAGCTGGGGCCATTGACCGCAACCTTGAATTGTCGTGGCAGTGACCGGATATCCTGTTTATCGTTTGAGTAAAATAACAGGAGCAACACTATGCAACATGTCGTGATTACCGGCGGTAATAAAGGAATTGGTCTGGCGCTGGTGAAGCAGTATCTGGCAAATGGCGATAAGGTATCGGTGCTGTGCCGCCAGCCCTCAGCCGAGCTGGCCGATTTAGATGTTACCCTTTATAGCGGAGTTGCGTTGAGTGATCCGCAGAAAATTAAAGACATTGCGGCTAAATTCGCCGATAACAGCATAGATATACTGATTAACAACGCCGGTATTTTCTGTAACGAAACCCTGGATAACTTTAATGAAGCCACCATTTTAAAACAGTTTCAGGTGAACAGTATTGCACCCTTACTACTAAGCCAGCAGTTGCAGGGCGCGCTTAAAGACGGTGGCAAAATTGCGATGATTACCAGCCGGATGGGTTCAATTGCGGACAACGACTCGGGCAGTTATTACGGCTACCGGATGTCAAAAGCGGCGCTAAATGCTGGCAGTATGTCGCTGGCTAAAGATCTGGCGCCACGCAAGATCAGTGTGGGCATATACCACCCCGGCTATGTCCAGACCGAGATGGTCAGCTATGGCGGTGATATCAGCCCTGATGAAGCCGCCCGCCGCTTAAGTGGCCTGATAAGCGAACTAAGCCCGGCTAACAGCGGCAAGTTTTACCACAGCAATGGCAGCGAGCTGCCCTGGTAAGCGTTAAAAAGCCGGCCCGGGTTAGCGGGCCGGCAAAGCGGCATTGGTTGGGAGATCAAAGCCTTTAACGCTGGTTTGCTGGTAAAATTTAATGCTTACTGTCCAACAACGCCTGCAATTGTTGCAGCTGATCTTTAGTAAGCTCGGCGTTTTCCAGCAAATGCTTAATAGCGCTAAAACTGTGCTCACCCACTTCACGCTGAATTTCAATATGCATTAACTTCGCATGTTCGCCAGCCTGGCGATGAATTTCAATCAGTTGCTGTTGTTCATGGCCATCAATTTCTTTGTGAATAATAACGTGTTTACTTCCGTCACCCTGATGCCAGCTAGCGCGCGGCGGATGAGGTGGCATCGGCGGCACCGGCGGGGCTTCACTCAATAGTTTTTCCAGCTTTAGTTGTTGCTCAGGTGCCAGCTCAGCACTGAATTTTTGCCACTCTGCACTGTCGCGCCAGTTTTCGCCACTAAAGCGCCACTCTTTTTTCTCGCCGTCCTGCATTACCACAATCCGGGTTTCGTTCGTTTCCTCTGGTGCGCTCTGCTCTGCTTGCGCCTGGGGTAAAGCGCAGCCCGTTAAAAACATGATTAACGCGGCATTAGCCATTATTATTTTCATCTTGTTGCTCCTTCTATTCCATCATACGCAAAATGCACTTTACTAATGAAAGTTTAATGCCACTATTTTTATAGATTTAAATCAATTACTTAAAAAATCACTTGCAGAGTTATCCCGATATCGGTCGTAACACATCCCGATATCGGGATAAATCGTCAGCAAAAGCCTTATGGTTGCCGCCGGTTACCTGACAAACTACCGCCGTCAGTGGCTTTGGCAAACTGGCACAGGGGTTGTAAGCTACACGTTATTAGCATTATTGAGAGCGGCAGTATGTCAATTCGCTGGGCATTGAGTTTAGGCATAATTTGCCTGTTACTGGTTATGGCGGCTAGTCAGATTTGGCTGGTACGGTTTTTTCAGGGCCAGATAGAACAACAAATTAGCAGCAGTAGTTCAGAAATAACCCGGGTAGTACTGGCACAAACCGCGGATCAGCTGGAAACCATAATCCGCAGGCCACCCCGGCCTCCTGCGCCGCCAGTACCCGCTAACAGCGAGGCACCACGCGAGCAGGCCGCAACGCGCCAACATAAGGTACGAATTATTGAAATTGAAAAAGACGGCCGGCAACTTAGCGTTGAATCACTAACTTATATTAACTGGCAGCAGGAGCAACATGCGGTAGAGCATTTGTTGCAGCAAATTGCCGCCGAAAAACTGCAGGATCGCGCGGAACAATTGCACCGCAGCGGCCGCTTTAATCAAGCAGGGCCGCTGATTGCTGAATTTACCCGTTATACCATGCTGCTGATTGCCGCCAGCACCGCACTGGCCATGTTGATTGCGCTATGGCTGGGGCATCGTCTGATCCAGCCATTGCAACGGCTGGTGGCGGGTTTTAAACAGTTGCAACAGGGTCAGCTTGGTCAGCAGGTAGCCACAACAGGTTTAGCAGAGTACCGTTTTGTCAGTGAACAATTTAACCAGATGAGCAGCCAGCTGGCCGCTTTGGCCGCGCAAGCAGAGCAACATCAGCAGCAACAGCACCTGGCCGAACTGGGTGAAATAAGCCGGGGTATGGTACACGCGCTACGCAACCCCATCCATACTTTAAGCTTATTGCTGGAACAGGTTGCCAGCAGTGACGACCCGCAGTTGCGCCAGCGTTTAAGCGAGCAGGCCGAGCAGAAAATGCAGCATATCAACCGTAACCTGACGGCCATGCTAACATTAAGTTGTGCCGATATTGACCGCAGCCAACCGGTATCACTTCAAAACGTAATTAATGATTTGCTGCTGGAATTCAGCACCGGGCAATTACAGTTTACGGTCAGTGGCTCTGGCAGTGTCCGGCTGCCCGGAGCCGAAGCAGAACTGCGTAGTATTTTTCATACCGTGTTAGCGAATGCCGCTGAAGCGTCCGGCGGTAAGGGCCAGATCAGCATTGACGTGCAACCGCAGGCGCAGCAGTTACACATAACAATTTGTGACGATGGCCCGGGCGTGACTCCAGACATTGCCAGTCGCTTATTCAGCCCGCATTGCTCAAGCAAAGCCGATGGCGCCGGCATGGGCTTGTATATCACCAGCAGGCTGCTGAAGCTTTATTATCAGGGTAGCATTAGCCTGGAAAACCGTGCAGCCGGTGGCTGCTGCGTCACCATTATATTTAATAAAACCTACACCTTTACCGCAGCAGGAGCGCAATGATGACAGCTGGAATTCTGCTGGTGGAGGACGATAACCAACAACGTCAGTTACTGTGTCAGCTGCTACAAGCCGAACAGTATCAGGTATTTAGCGCCGCCACCGTGGAAGACGCCCTGCTGCTGTTAAAACAGCAACCACAAATTGAGCTGGTATTCAGCGACTGGAAGCTGGGTAATTATACCGGCTTAACTATCCTGAATTACGTGCGCAGCAACCTGCCGGAACTGGGCTTTGTAGTGGCAACGGCCTACGGCTCCGTCAGTCATGCGGTCGAAGCGATTCAGGCCGGCGCCGACGACTATTTAACCAAACCCTTTAAACGTCAGGAGCTACTTCTAGCCGTTAGTAAAGGCTTAAACGCCAAGCAGCTACGCAGCCAGAACCGCCAGTTAAGCCAGCAGCTTAGCGAGCAACGCCAGCTGGTCGATTTAATAGGTAAAGCGCCCTGTATGCAGCAATTGTTTCAGCGAATTAACCGGGTATCGAACAGCGATGCCACAGTGCTGATCAGTGGTGAAAGCGGTACCGGTAAAGAGCTGGCTGCCCGCGCCCTGCACCAGCTTTCAGGCCGCAACAAAGGCCCGTTTATCGCAATAAACTGTGGTGCGATACCAGAGCAACTGGCAGAGGCTGAGCTGTTCGGTGCAGAGAAAGGCGCCTATACCGGCGCTCATCAGTCGAAAGCCGGTAAGTTTGAAGCGGCTGCCGGCGGTACACTTTTTCTGGATGAAGTGGCCGAGCTGCCGTTAAGCCTGCAAGCGAAACTGTTACGCCTGTTGCAGGAAGGCAAAGTCACCCGACTGGGCAGCCATCAGGAGATTACGCTGAATGTGCGGTTAATCGCCGCCAGTCATCAGGACCTAGCTCAGGCAGTGCAGGAAGGCCGCTTTCGGGAGGACTTATATTACCGCCTAAATGTGGTGCCGCTGCATATGCCGGCGCTACGTCAGCGCAGTGAAGATATTCCGCAGTTAATTCAGCATTTTTTGCAAATCAGCCAAAAACGTTATCAGCTTGGAGCACCTGTTTTAACGAAAGGCACCCTGAAACAACTCATGGACTACCCCTGGCCGGGTAATGTGCGGGAACTGGCCAACCGGATTGAACGCTTTGTATTGTTGGGCGATGAGCAGGAGCTGCTGGCGGGGTTAACTACCAGCACAGCCAGTACCGGTCAGTTTGCATTGCCGGCAGAGGGCCTGAACTGGCAACAGCATGAGCGCGACTGCCTGTTACAGGCTTTGCAGCGGGCAGACGGAAATAAAGCCCAGGCTGCTAAGTTATTACAGCTGCCTTATAAAACCCTGCTGTATCGGTTGGAAAAGTATCAACTAACGTCCTGAGCTTTTGCGTTTACTGCCTTTTAGCTTTTAGCACCGGCGTAGCGACGGAAAATCCACAGGTTTATCATAACCAGTATGCCGGTGAACAACAGCAAAATAGTCAGATGCAGCCACCACGGCTGGCCCTGATCCATAGCCAGCAATTTTAATCCCAGCTGCGACAGATGATAACTTGGCCAGACCCAGGCCAGCTGCTGTAAAAAAGACGGCAGCATAGTAACCGGCAGCCACAACCCCGATAAAAAGGCCATCGGCAGGTAAATCAGGTTTACCACACCTGGCGCAGCTTTATCACTCAGGGTTAAGCCCAATAACAAACCGATAAGGGCAAAAGGTACTGTCCCCGCCAGTAACAGTAACGCCAAACCAAGCCACTGGCTGCGCTCCAGCCGAACGTCGCCAAAGATAGCGGCCACACTGAATAACATCAGAATAATCAGCATCGCAAACACCAGGCTGGTGGCCATTTTCGCTAGCAAATAAGCACTGACCGGCATCGGTGACAAACGCTTTAGCGTTAACCAGCCCTGCGCCCGATCGCTGGCGATATTCATGGCAAAGTTAAACATCGCCGGGCCCATAATGCCAAAACAGCTGTAAGTCACGAGCATATAAGCGGCATGACTGCTGCTGCCAGAAGGACTGAACAGCACCCCGAAAAAAACATAAAACACCACTGGAAAAGCCAATGCCGGCAAGACAAAGCCCGGCGTGCGCCAAACACTGATTAAGTCGTACCAGGCTTCTTTCTGATATATCGATAAGCGACTCATGCGGCGTGCTCCTTAGTTCCGTTGCTATGCTTCGCAGCCGGTGCGGTAAGTTGTAAAAAGGCTTGCTCCAATGCCACCTGCTTTACTTCCAGCTGGCTAACATTGCTATCCTGAGTCAGCAACGCCAATACGGTTTTCTCAGCATGGCTGCTTTGTAGGGTAACCGTGCCCTGCTCACGGCTAAGCGCCAATACTGCGGGTAGTGCTAACAACGCCTCATCACTAAGTGCCGTGCAACATTGCACCAGCTTATAGCGGGTCAATGCTTTTAATTCAGCCGGGCTGCCACTGGCAATAAACCGGCCCTGATGCAGTACCATCACCCGATCGGCTAGCTGTTCAGCCTCTTCCAGGTAATGAGTAGTTAGCACCACAGCCACCCCTTGCTGTTTCAGCTGGCGAATTTGCTGCCATAAATTGCGCCTGGCCTCGACATCCATGCCCAGGGTCGGTTCATCCAGAAATACCAGCTTTGGTTTGCCCGCCAGTGCCAGCGCAAATAACAAGCGCTGTTTCTGACCGCCGGATAAGCGGCCAAAGCGGGCTTTAGCGTGCGCTTCAAGTCCGGCAATACTTACCAGCTCGGTAGCGCGGTATCCGCTCTGGTAATAACAGCTGAACAAATCACACTGCTCGGCCACCGTTAAATTAGCGCTCAGGCTGCCAATTTGCATCATCACGCCGCACTGCTGGCGCAAGGCCATGCTGCGGGTAGTACCTTTTTGCAGCTGCCCCAGTAATTGTATGTCGCCGCTATCGGCGCCAATAAGCCCTAAAATGGCAGAGATTAGCGTGGTTTTGCCAGCACCATTAGGGCCAAGAATACACAACACTTCGCCGGCGGCCAGCGTCAGGTCAACACCATCCAGTACCGTTTTGCCCGCGAAACGTTTAACCAGACCGGTCACCTTTACCTGTGTTTGCATTGTACTCATCAGTTACTCCTGCTCAGGTTTTGCTAAAAACTGTATAATTTGCTGGTTCAACCACTCTGGCGCATCGGCCATAATAAAATGCTTAGCATCACGGGCGAAGGCAAAGCGGTGATACTGTGCTGGCGCATTCGCTAACTGATTTTCATAGTTTTGCTGTACCTGCTCCGGCGTGCTGTAAGGCGCACCATGTTGTAAGGCGCCCAGCGTTAGCACCGGCACCCGGATATTGGCCAGTTGCCCCCGTAAATCAGCTTGCATTAGCTCGCCCATTACCCGGCCAGAAGTTTGACCGTCAGAGCGCATCATATTAGCGACAATCCGTTGCTGCCAGTCTTCGTCCGACGCCATGCTTTTTGCCATTGCCATCGGGTCAAACCGTTGTGGCTGTTGCGACTGTTGCTCATTACTGTTGCTGGCAGCCTGGCTGAATAAGGCACCTAAGGCCGGCAGGCCATCAACATTAACCGCAGCGCCAATCTGCTCTGGCGCATTTGCCGCCAGCGCCAATGCCAGATAGCCGCCCAGTGAATGTCCGATAATCACTGGTTTATCCAGCTGTTGCTCGTTGATATAACGCAAAATCGCCTGCTGCTGGATTGCCAGATAGTCTTCTCCCCAGCTTTGCATCGGTATCGGCTTTACCCCGGCAAAACCAGCAAGGGTGAGCACATGCAGCTGATAATCAGCTTTTAACGCTTGTACCGTGCTCTGCCACACTTCGCCCGATGAGGCGACGCCGGGAATAAGAATAATCGCCGGGCCCTGGCCGGTGACTTCTACTTCAAAACACGCACAAGTCTGTTGCTGCTGCACTGCAGCCCCGGCATGTTGCGCGCTGGCCTGTGGGCTAAACAGACTACCAGTTAAACCTAAAGCCAGCGCCAGCGTTAAAACCTTCAAATGTGATGCTTTCATTTTATGTATCCCGTTAGTGTTGGTAAGTGTTTATGAATGTTTCATATCGAGGTTGTCAGCTTAAATGTGCGGGCAGCCAAGCGCAGGTATGGTTTGTCATCAATTGCGGCTGACAACTGTCACGGCGTCGAATGACAGTTGTCACTGGCGTAAACCCCCGGTTGCTGATTACACTGGTAGCCCAAACAGCCTGGGAGAAGTAGATGGCGTCATTCGACAAACTGGAAAGTAAACTAAGTTGGATTTATCTGATAAACCTTATTTTCTATATCATTCCACTACTGACAGTAGACTTTGCCCCGTGGCAGTACCTGAGCATGCTGGCGGCACTGTTGTTGTTTCTGGGCTGTTATTTCTGGGCTTATCGTTGCAGCCGCCAGACGATGCACTGGCCCATAGCCGGTATCGTGCTGGTAGCCGCTCTGATAACCCCGGTTAACCCGGGCTCTATTGCCATGTTTGCCTATGCCGGCTTCTTCATTGGTTTCGCCTATTCGCTGAAGCGCTATCTGCTGCTGATAACAATGCTGATGGGGTTACTGGTATTACTGGATTTAACCCTGACTATTCACTGGGATCTGTTTTTAGTGATGGGGATCCCCATTGTGCTGGCGGTGAGTTTTCTGGGCCGGGCCGAGCAGGCAAAGCTACATCATCGACGGGCAGAGCTGCAAAGTGAGGACGAAGTTAAACAACTGGCAACCATGGTAGAGCGGGAAAGAATTGGTCGTGATTTACATGATATTCTTGGCCACACGTTATCGAGCATTATTTTAAAAGCTGACCTGGCAGAGAAATTACTGGCGCGCCAGCAGAGTGAAGCCGCCCAGCAACAATTGACCGAATTAAGCCAGATAGCCCGCGATGCCCTGGCGCAGGTGCGGCAAAGCGTCTCGGGTTATAAACATCAGGGGCTGACGGCGGAAGTGGCCAAACTGTTAAACCGGTTGCGTGAAGCAGGCTATACTGCGGTGCTGAGCGGCGAGATCCCACAGCTGGACAACCGTCGGGAAACGGCTGTCATTCTGGCACTGACGGAATTAGTGACCAATGTGATGCGCCATTGCAAAGGCGATCAATGTCAGCTTCGTTTCGCCCGTCTGGGTAACCGGCTTATTATCAGCCTGGATGACAACGGCCATGCTACTGAATTGAACGAGGGGAACGGTATTGCCGGTTTACGTGAACGGCTGGCGGCTATTGGTGCCACTCTGACGCTGCAACTTAATAACGGCGTAGCGGCCACCATCGAACTACCGCTGCAGGAGGCAGCTTAATGAATATATTGTTAGCTGAAGATCAGGCTATGGTGCGCACGGCCCTGGCCAGCTTACTGCGCTTAGAAGCAAGTTTTGCGGTCACAGAAGCCGCTGACGGCAGCGCGGCATTGGCGCTGCTGAAGCAAAAACCGTTTGATTTACTGCTCAGTGACATTGAAATGCCTGGCCAAACGGGTATCGAGCTGGCGCAATATGTTCAGCAGCAACAGCTGACAACAAAAGTGGTTATCATTACCACCTTTGGCCGCGCCGGCTATGTGAAACGGGCCATGGACGCGGGAGTGGGCGGCTTTTTATTAAAAGACGCCCCGGTAGAGGAACTGGTGCAGGCGATCCACCAGGTAATGGCAGGTAAGCGGGTGGTCGACAGCGAGCTGTTATTGAATTCACTGGGCGAACAGGACCCGCTGAGCGACAAAGAACGTCAGGCGCTGCGCCTCGCCGCCGATGGCAAAAGTACCAGTGAGATTGCCGCGGCACTCTACATTGCTGAGGGCACCGCCCGTAATTACTTATCTGAAGCCATCAGCAAATTGCACGCAGCAAACCGGATTGACGCCGCCCGGATTGCCCGCCAGAAAGGCTGGTTGTAAGTGTGCTTGCGTTATTGCAACTCGCGGCTAAGTTCAGCTTGCAACTTTTCAATTCGCGTTAAGGTACGTTCAATAAATTGTTTACGCTGAGTGGTTTCGCTCATGGCAAACACCATCATATTTTTAAACAAAACCAGATGTGGCATTTGCGGGTCTTGCAAGGTGCTGTTCATCACATCAACGCTTCTTATCCATAAAGGAATAAACTCTTCATCCAATCCCTGCAGGTAATTTTGCTGCAGCCTGTTTAATATGTCATAGCTTTTATGCACCGCCAGCAACTGGGATTTTATCTCCTGATTGCGAATAAGCTTAAAATCGCCGGACTCCCGTAACGATAACAAGGTAAAATCCTGAGGTGAGAAAAAATGATAATTGTTTACCGCGTCAGAGCCACTTAGCGCTGTTGCTACTGCAAACTCCGGGTCGGTGGTATAGCGGGGATCACTAAATGCCAGCAAATGCGTTTCTAAGGTCTGTAGTTTTTGTTCAATACGGCTCAGAATAATAGCCAGCTCTTTTTGGTCCGTACGTAAATCGGCCGCAATCAGGCTTATATACTCACTCTCTTTACGATGATCTTTCCAGGTCTGCACTTCGTTTTCCATCCACAGTGCCAGATAAATACCAAAGGCCAGTATCGCCAGCTCTTTGACTGTGCCTGCAACGGAAGATGAAAATAACATTTTTCGGAGTCGGCCCATTTTTTCTATCTACCCATGTCTTAGCGTCATATAAATCTAACCGACAATCTGGTTGTAAGCCACTGCTTTACAGCGGGCTTAGGTTTGGGTCACACTGAGCCCACTTAAGCACCGCTGGAAACCATGATGGATTTTCACAATAAAATCAAAGCCGACCGGGCACTGCAAAGCAGTAGTAGTGATTTACAAAGCGCATTAGAAAGTGACCGCGGCCGGATTATTAATTCGGCCGCGGTGCGCCGGTTGCAGCAAAAAACCCAGGTGTTCCCGCTGGAGCGCAATGCGGCCGTACGCAGCCGGTTAACCCATTCGCTGGAAGTGCAGCAAAACGGTCGTTTTATTGTGCAAACGGTATTTCGCCTGCTATCTGAGCAACAGCAGGCTGAATATGGCCTGACCGCACTGGAGCGGCCAATAGAATCACTGGTTGAAATGGCCTGCCTGCTGCACGATGTAGGCAACCCACCCTTTGGTCACAGCGGCGAAAGCGCAATAAACAGCTGGTTCAGCCAGGCATTGCCTGAGTTAACCCGCGGCCATCAGCTGGCAGATAACACTTTATGGCAGACCCTATGCACCGAGCTGGCCCAGTTTGAAGGCAATGCCCAGGCCATCCGGCTGGTGCAAAGCCTGCAGCGAATGAACCTGACCTATGCGCAAACCGCCTGTATTCTGAAATATACCCGTTGCGCCACCAACCCCAAACCAGATAAACAGCAACCGCTGAGCTATTTACAGAAAAAACCGGGCTATTTTTTCAGCGAGCAGCCGTTTGTTGAGCAACTGTGGCGTGAGCTGGAAACTACCCCTGGGTGCCGCCACCCACTGACCTACATTATGGAAGCCGCCGATGATATCTCTTACTGTCTGGCCGATATTGAAGATGCGGTAGAGAAAGGCTTATTCAGCCTGAAAGAACTGGCGCATCAACTGAATACCGCGTTTGCAGCACTGGAACCGCAAGCGCGCTTAATCACGACTCAGCGCGGCGGCAGCGCCAGTTTTTCCGCACTGATCAAAGCGGCGTTAGATAGTGCCGATGCTGAACCTGTCAACTGCACCTCTGCATTTTTTATCAGACTGCGGGTGATGATGATCCACCCACTGGTTCGCCATGCTGCACGTCAGTTTGTCAGCAATATCGGCGCAGTATATGAAGGTAATTTGAACCGTGCCCTACTGGAAGATAACAGCCAGTACCATGCCATTACCAGTACCTTCAAACAGGTGGCGAGGCAGTTTGTATTTAACCAGCCCGAGGTAGAAACCCTCGAGCTGCAGGGCTTTCGAATTATTGCCGGGCTGCTGGATAGTTATCAGCCGCTGCGGTTATTAACGCGTCAGGACTTTACCGCGGTGCTGCAAAACCGCGGCTATCACTTTGTACAGCAACAACGGCTGGCTCATCGCTTGCCGAATAAACATGTCGCCGCTTATCAACTGGCCACAGCGAATATAAGCCCGGAGGACAATGCACTGGAATTGTATTATCGCTGCCGGTTATTGCAGGATTACATCAGTGGCATGACAGACCATTTTGCCTTTGATGAATATCAAACCCTGGTGCAATGCGCTAACTAGCCGGCTGTTGTGCCGGTAGCTCAGGGCAATTGCAGCTGAGCAAACAGCCATTCCAGTGCAGCTTTAATTTGCTCCGGCTGCTCAAGCGCCACCAGGTGATCACTATCGCTAAGCGCAATATACTGGCCATTAGCTTGCTCCGCCTGTTGCTGATTCCAGCTGTTACTTTCTTGCTGCCACAACCTTAACAACTCGACATTGTCAGGATTAGCATCAATTTGCGCCTGCTCAAAATCGGTATCAATTACTGATACTGGTATCGCCTTCAGCATAGGTAAGGCAGCATAAGCTGTTAAATCGGCACTGTAGGCCGCAATTTCCCGCGCCCTGCTTTGCTGATGGCTAATTAGTAAACGCTGCTGGCTTATCAGATCAAAATATTGCCAGTCCATCAGCGGGTTGTTGCCAACCAGTTGTTCGGCATGACTGCGTTCGACCTGAAGTTTATCAATAGTACGCTCTGTCCAGGCACCGCTGGCCAGATGCGGAATTAATGCTTCAAGATTGGCCAAATACCAGTCGGCCGGATAACCCTGGTAAACGCTCAAGGCATTAGCGGTAGGTACGTCCGGGTCGAGCAGCAGCATCGCTTTGATATCAATAGCCTGATGATGCTTCTCATAAAAAAAACGCGCGCTGATACTGGCGCTGGCCATCGCCATAACGACAACTTGCTGCTCATCTAGTGCTTTCAATACTGCAGCTAAATCATCGGCAAATCGCCGGTACGACACGTTCTCTGCAACATCACTGAAGCCATTACCCAGCCTGTCGATACTGTACACCCGGTATTTTTCCGCCAACACCGGTTGCAACAAGCTGAACCAGGCGCTGTCACTGTGATAGTTTTCGTTGGGTCCGGCTAACAGCACCACTGCCGGGCCAGGATGTTGTTCGCCCATCAGCCTTACATGCATTTTCTTATCGTCAACTTGCACCAGCTTAGAGGCTTCAGGCAGGCGCGGCGTATCCAGTTCTCGGAAAAATGTCAGAATTTCAGCCGAGGTATCAAACGAATTAAACCGCCACTGATGCTGGCCCTGTTTAATGCTAAATAACTCGGCTTTTTGGCGGCCATTGCTAAAACTTAGTATTTCGACCTGATCATTTGTCATAGTCTGTTTTAGCGCCACCGGTAAACTTCTGTTTAATGTTGCAAAACGGGTTATCGCCTGAGTAGCTGACACCAGTCCGAAGTTGGAATGGGTGTAACCATTGTATGGCAGCACATTATCGTTTTTGCCCATTACTAGCATGATCGACACCGGTTCTGCAGGCTCACAGCTTTGCCACAACTGACCTGACATTGGCGCAGCGACCACCGCAAAAGCTTTAAAACTGCTGCTGCGATTACAGGCTAAATTCTGGGTAAACAGTCCGCCCTGTGAGAAGCCAACAGCAAAAACCTCACCCGGCTGAATACGGTATTTTGCGCTGATATCGGCGACAACTTCATCAACAAAACCGAGATCATCGATACCCAGCCGGTTGGCAATATTACAATTACAGCCCTCATTCCACTCTACTGTGCCAGACTGCGGATAAGCCACGATATACTCATCACTATAGCCACTGAAGTTAGCCGTGTTTTGCATATCGGCACTGGTGCCGCCAGAACCATGGAATGCCAGCAACAGTTTATATTGTTGCTGTGGTTGATAACCGGCGGGGAGGTTCAGAAAATAACTGCGATCGCCCAACTTAATCAGGCTACTTTCGCCTTGCTCAGCATCACCGCTACCGCACCCCGCCATTAGCAGTGCTGCCCACAACAGCAAAAATCTTAGTTGTAATTTCATATTGCTTTCCTGTTAACATAACGTCGCCAGTTAAGCTAATGCCACGCCGTAAATATAGCGATAATGGCCAGATGATTAATTTATGATGAAAAGCTTACAGGCTTTTTATGTATATAAACAATGGGTTGTAATAGCTTATGAACAAAAGGCACTGGCAGCTGGGTAAACTTGTATTCGACCCGCAACGCCGAACTCTGCAACTGAACGGGCAACGCTGTGCATTAGAACCCCGGCAGGCAGCGCTTTTGCTGTTTCTGGCGCAACACGCCGGCGAGCCGGTCAGTCGTGAAAAACTGATAGACGAGATATGGCAAGGTCGTGTGGTCAGTGAAGGCGCCATAAACCGAGCGGTAAGTTTATTGCGAAAAGCCTGCGCCAGCCTGGATCCTGCTACTGATTACATCGCCACTATTCCTAAACTGGGTTATTGCCTGCAGGCAAGCGCAAGCGAAATAGCTACGGCTGCAGCGCCGGACAGTCAACGTAGCACTCAGCCTTTTGCAAAGTCCGCTTCAGAACACGATTTGCAGCAAATAGCCGCAAATAAAAAGCACCATGTTAAACCCGTCGCCGCTAAAAATCGCATGATGATATGGCCCTTTATTTTACTTTTGATGCTGGTTTTGACGGCACGCTGGGCCTGGTTACAATATTACCCTGGTGCCGGTAAGGAGCAAAACAACGTTTTGATCCCAATACCGGTCACCAGCTTCGACGGCGCAGAGTTTAATATCAGCAGCAGCAACGATGGCAAGCTGCTGTATCATCGCCGTGATGCTGACGGTAAAATTCAGCTGTGGCTTTTGCATGGTCAACAGCACAAGGCACTTATCACGCAGCCAGAGCATGCTATTAACGGCAGTATCAGTCCCGATGGTTACCAGGTGGTTTACCGCAGGCTGGACGGTAATCAATGCCAGATAATGTTACTGTCCTTGCATCCGGTGACATCTGAGCGGGCGTTATTTGATTGCCCTGTAGACAGTGTATTTCAGGCCAGTTGGAGCCCGGACAGCGAGTACCTTTATTACCGGATCCGCCAAAATAAAACCCGGCCTTACCTGGTGTATCGGTACCAGATTGCCACAACAAAACAGGAACAGCTAACCCTGGCTGATCCCGCCAGCTTTAATGGTGTCATCGCCCTGACACTAAACGCAGATGGCACACAACTGGCCATTGCCAGTTATCTTACTCCCGATAGCAGCCAGCTTAAGTTATATAAACTGGTCACGGGTCAGCCGCCGCAATTGCAGCAAACAACAGACCTTAACATTGGGGTGGTCGATTTAACCTGGCCGGCTAACCAGGCGTTGCTGCTGGCCAGCAGTAACCAGGTGTACCAGCTGGCCGTGGATTTTAGCTTACAGCACTATTTTTACTCGCAGCAGCTTATTAACTCGATCACCAGTAATCAGCAACAGCTGTTTTTTGCCAGCCAGCAGCAACAAGCCGATATCTGGCGCCAGCCGCTGAAAAACGTAGCCGGTAATTCTGCAACCGTCGATAGTGCAATACCCCTGATTGCCAGTTCAAGACTGGACATACTCCCCCGGGTCAATCAGCTGGATAGCGAGCTGCTATTTTTGACTACCCGCCAGGGAGTCCATCAAATCTGGCGTAAACCCATCAATGGTCCGGAGCAGATGTTGTCAGCTATACCGGCACCGGCCGGCTTTATCCGACTCAGCTGGTCGTTTGATCAACGTAGCGTGTATTTCAGCCAACAAGGTTCGGTGTATCAACTGGAGCTGGATAATGCCCAGTTAACTCAGTTGTTTTCCGCCGAACATCAGGCCTTCGTCATCAACCCAGGGCCAGATAATAACAGCCTGATCTACAGCAGCAATAAAACGGGTGACTGGCAACTGTGGCGTTATATGCAAAACAGTAAACAACACCAGCAACTCACCACGCAGGGTGGTTATAGCGGTTATATGGCGGGTGATACTCTGTTTTATAGCAAATTTCATCAGGATGGCTTGTGGCAACTCGATATTGGTGCAGACAACGCCGGCAATGCAGAGACACTGCTCTTCGCCGATTTTGATAAAGTTAACTGGCTTAACTGGCAGTTGCAGGAGCAAAGCGTGGTGTACTATCAGCCGGGTACAGGTATCTACCGCCAGGCACTGACTACTGACGCCACACCTGAATTACTGCTGGCCTACAGCCCGGAGCTGGTACATCACTATAGTGTCAGTAACCAGGCAATTTACTTCGTAAAACGACAGCCACCACAGGGTGATATCTACCAGTTACCCTTGCCATCAGGCACGCCATAATTGTTTCAGGCCAAGCCGAGGTGGTCGGGTACTTTGCGGTTTTAAGGGTTAGCTTCTATGCTTGCTGTTGATTCACACTGCCTTGTTTTCACGGTCACGGAGGATATTTATGCAAGATTATATAGCCAAGCCAAACTATTTCGCCAAACTAAAGTACGTTACTGCCATCAGCACCCTGTGCAGCGCGCTTCTTGTGTTTAGCTTGTCCGCCAATGCTGAAAAGCTGAAACTGGACGTTGAACCCGGCTTATGGCAGCACAGCTTTAGCATTGAAACTGCCAGTGGTGAACTGGAACGGGCAATGCAACAACTGGAGCAGCAACTGGCCAGCATGCCAGCAGCGCAGCGCCAAATGATGGAGAAAATGATGGCAAGCCAGGGTATGTCTTTTGATTTAAAAAGCCGCTCTATGCAGGTTTGCCTGACCCAGCAGGAGATTGATCGCGGTCAGTTGCCGCAACAGGACGGCTGTCAACAGCAACTTAACCAAACCGGAGATAGCAGCTACCGTTTTTCTTTTAGCTGCGACACCAATCCACCCACCAGTGGTGAAGGCGAAATGACATTTAGCAGCCGTAAGGCGTATAACGGCAGCGCCAGCTTTACTACCGAGGTTAATGGCAAAGCGGAACAGATGACCATGCAGCAGAGCGGCAAATGGCTTAAAGCGGAGTGCAGCTAGCCACAGCGGGTTTAACTTTAAGGTTAAACCCGGCTACAGCTAGAACGTGTTACGTTTAATCCGTTTTAAAGCGGCTAACCTGGCCGCTTAAACCGGTCGCTACTTTCTGTAATGCCGCGACGGCGCCGCGATTTTGCTTCATCGCTATCGTCGTTTCGCGCGACATCGTCGCAATTTGTTCAATATGCCTGGCAAGCTCAGATACCGCTGCCGATTGCTCATTGGTTGAACGGGACACGTCACGCACATTATGCAGCGAATCTTCCGCCTGTAAGCGAATTTGCTCCAGCATGGTCGCCGCCTGCTTGGCTAACGCCAACCCCTGCGCTACCCGTGGTGCCGAGGTTTCCATTCCTTGTACCGCCTGCTGGGTTTCATCCTGTACTAACTGGATCATGCCGGCAATTTCAGTGGTGGCCTTACTGGTTCGTTCGGCCAGCTGTCTTACTTCATCTGCTACCACCGCAAAACCGCGACCTGACTCTCCGGCTCTGGCGGCTTCTATCGCGGCATTTAATGCCAGCAAGTTGGTTTGTTCTGCAATGCTGCGAATAACTCCGGCAATACCGGCAATATCTTTCGAGCGCTGCTGCAGGCTGCCAATCTGAGTGGCTGACTGTTGCACCGTTTCCGCCACCACACCGATTTCGGTAGCGGCATCTTTCACCAGTTTAGCGCCCTGTGCTGACAGTTCTGCCGTTTTCTCAGAATTCTGCTCGGTCAGCTGCACGGTGTTAGCCACTTCTTTCTGACTAACCGTCATCTCTTCAATGCTGGCAGCAGAGGCAGTTGATGAAGTAGCCTGCAACTCAGAGGCTTGCAGCGCTTCTTTTGAAGCAAGATCCAATTCCGTTGCCTGAGCCGATACCGTGCTGGCAGCACTAATCACTTCTGTCAGTGTTTGTCGTAATTGCTGTTGCATTCTGGCAATGGCTGCCAACATGCTGTTTGGCTGGCTGGTTTTAATCCGGGTGGTTAAATCACCGCCGGCGATTTGGCTGACAATTTCTGCAGCCTCTGCAGGTTCGCCACCCAGAGAGCTGCGCAAGTACCGGCTAATGTACCACGCGGTAAGTGCACCAATCACAATCGCCAGCAAAGTCAGCAATACCATCGACACGGCAAAGGTGGCCGCTACATCGCGGGCATAGGTGGTAGCTTGCTGATTTTTCTGCTCCTGAAAATCGATAAAGGCATTAATGCTGGCTAACCAGTCCACAAAAGCCGGGCTCATTTGCTGCAATAACAACTGCTGGGCCGCAGCTTGCTGGCCTTGCTGGCGCAGCCGGATAACCTCGGCTGCCAGCGGCTGAGCGCGCTGCTCTACCTGATGAATAGTATCCAGTAAGCGCCGCTCCGCCGCGCTAATATCAGCAGACGCCTGAAACAGCTGGTCCATCGGCTGTCGGGACTTAAGATAAAACGCTTCCAGCTGCTCAATGCTCATCAGAACAGGCGCCAGGTCTGTGATATTGGGTACCAGGGTCACATCGCGCAGGGCGATGGCCCTGTCATGCACACTGCCCCGGAAATTAATGGCATAACGCTGTTTAACTGAGTTTACTTCTGTAATTTCGGTCAGAGTCTGATTTATCTGACTTACCCGCTGCACGCCGAACAATGTCAGCCCCACCATCAGCAACAACACCACCCCAAAACCTAACCCAAGTCGCATGGCGACTGTCATTGCCTGTTTATCCTGCATATTTTTTCCTCAGCTCTGCATGCAACTCTACAACGGGTATACGTTTATCATGCTAAATTAGACATGCAGTATACGCAGTTGTTGTTAACAAATACCAATAAATTAAACGAACAATCGCATCGCTTTTTTGGTGTATTCACTTTATGTTTTCGCAAACTTGTTCAACAATATTAAGCTTCGTGCGCTGCCGTGGCCGTAACTGTTAATTGCATCCGGGAATTACTATGACTTTGCAACACACTCCTCTGACGGATTATCTTGCTAATACCAGCCGCCTTATTTTTGGTTGTATGAATTTGGGTGGAGGCTGGAATACCAATGCCATCAGCATTGATGATATTAGACAAACTCACGCGGTAATAGATGCCGCGCTGGATGCCGGCATTAGTATTTTTGATCATGCCGATATTTATACTTTTGGTAAGGCAGAGCAGGTATTTGGTAAGGTATTGGCAGAGCGCCCCGCGTTGCGCCAGCAAATGTCTTTACAGTCTAAATGTTGTATTCGTTTTGCTGATGAACAGCAGGTTCAGCGTTACGATTTCTCAGCCAACTGGATAACCTCGTCGGTTGACCATATTTTGCGCCGGTTGCAGATTGAGCAACTGGATACCTTGCTATTACACAGGCCCGACCCGTTAATGCAACCGGAAGAAGTGGCGGCAACCTTTGCCAGCTTGCGCGAAGCCGGCAAGGTAAAACAGTTTGGCGTATCAAATATGCAGCAGCATCAGATTGGTTTGCTGCAAGACGCCTTAATTGAACCTTTAGTGGTAAATCAGCTGGAGCTTAGTTTAAGTCACCTGGCCTGGCTGGATGAAGGCACGACCGCAGGCTGCAGTGGTCAGCCGCCCGTTAACTTCAGTGCGGGGACTATTGAATATTGTCGACGTCAGCATATCCAACTGCAAGCCTGGGGCAGCTTAAGCCAGGGATTGTTCAGCGGCAAAGATGTCAGTAACCAGCCGGAGCACATTCAGCATACAGCCAAACTAGTGCAACAGTTAGCGGCAGAATATCAGGTGAGTAAAGAGGCAATAGTATTGGCCTGGTTAATGCGCCATCCGGCAAATATACAACCGGTAATTGGCAGCACAAACCTGAAGCGAATTGCGGCCTGTGCCCAGGCAACAACCGTGCAGCTTAGCCGCGAGCATTGGTACGCGCTTTATGTTGCCGCCCGCGGTGTGCCTTTGCCCTAGTTGTTAAAAGCGAAAGTTGTTATAAGCAAAAGTCGTTATCTGCAACAGTGGCCACACGCGAGCTTAGTCTGCCGTAGCCCCGGCCACTGAGTCACGGGGTATAAGGTGCGGATTAAATATTTGCTGCACATCAATTCGACTTTGCTGATATACCTGTTTCAGCACCCAGCGCGCCGCCATCTGGCCCATGGCGCTGACCGGATAGTCAATTGTGGATAACTTCGGATAGGTGTAGTAGGCAAAATTAACGTTATCAAAACCGATTACCGAGAAATCTGCCGGCACATCATACCCCAGCTCTCTGGCAGCAGTGAGCGCACCAGATGCCATTTCATCGTTGGCACAGACAACGGCACTAAATGGCCGGCCGCTGTCCAGTAACACCTGTAAGCCTTTGCTGCCGCCAGTCTCCCGGAAGTCACCTTCAAAAAATAAGGCGTCTTCCGCGGTTAACTGATACTCGCCCAATGCCCGTTGATGACCATGAAAGCGATCGCGGGCATCCGTTTTCCACATCGGGCCGGCAATATAGCCAATATGGCGATGGCCCTGTGCCAGCAAATGCTTTGTCGCCAGATACCCCCCTAATTCATTATCCAGACTAATGCAGCGATCTGCCAACGCCGGTACATGGCGGTTTAACAACACAAAAGGGGTTTCTTTAGTGCTTAAATCAATCAGAAACTGGTCGCTGACGGCTTCAACATGCAAAATTAATGCATCACAATTGCGGCTACGTAAAAAATCAATGCCATCTTCCTCGGTTGCCCGCTCACTGTGGCCGGCGGCAATAATAACGTGCTTACCCGCGGCCCGGAACTCGGCTTCAATACCGGTGAGCATTTCGCCATAAAACGGACCATGCAGTTCTGAAACCAGAATACCGATACTGTTCGAGCGGCTGGAAGCCAGAGACTGAGCAATAGAATTGGGCCGGTAACCCAGTTGCTCCATTGCAGCAAGGACTTTATTGCGGGTCGCTTCACTCACCCGGACGTTATTGTTCATCACCCGGGAAACTGTTGCCAGTGATACGCCAGCTAATTCAGATACCTGGTAAATGGTTGCCATGTCGTGCCTGCATTAATGGTTTGAGGCCGGTACTGTAGCATGCTCTGGCGCGACATCACCAGATTGCTGTGCCAGTTGCCGGTGAATATCCAGTACCCGCTGGCCAGTAAGCTGGTAGCGGGTCATTACCACAGCCACCAGCACCGAGCCAATAGCGGGCAATACGGTAAAACTGAGCAGAATACCCTGCTGCGTAGAGGCGCTTTGCACCACATCTGCCTGATAACCAAAGCCGGCCAGCAACCAGCCCGCCAAGGCACCACCCAGGGCCAGCCCCAGCTTGATAAAAAACACGATAGAGGAATACACCAGGCCGGTGATCCGGATCCCGGTTTTATAATGACCGTAATCGACCGTGTCGGCCATTTTGGCCCATAACAACGGCGTAGCCATTTGCAAAAAGAAACCCCACAAAAAGTACAGGGCAAAGGCCAGTGCCACTTGCTCGCTGCCAATAAAAAAGCTGATAACACAAATAAAATCCGAGATAAGCTGCAGACCAATATAGGCTTTTACTTTATCAACATAGCGGCTTAGCCATTGAGCGACAGCGCAGCCGGCAATATTGCCCAGCATACCCAGGGTAATAAAGGCGGTAATTAAGTCTTCCCGCCCCAGATAATACTTTACGTAAAAAATGGCCAGGGTAGAGCGTAGCACCATGCCGGTAAGCAGGAAAAAGGCGGTGACACATAAAATTCGCCACTGATCATTTTGCCACAAAGAATTAAAGCTGCTTTGCAAGGTCAGTTGCTGATTAACCGGGGCATGCACCCGCTCACGCGTGCCGAAAAAGCACAGCAAAAACAATAGCAGACCCAGCGCGCTCATGGCGGCTATGGTTAGCTGATAGCCTTTGGCGCTATCGCCATTACCAAAGAAGTTGACCAGCGGTAAGGTGCAGGCGGTGACCAGCAAACCACCCAGCATGCCGAATACAAACCGATAGGATTGCACCGACACCCGCTCGGTCGGATCAGCAGTTAACACTCCGCCCAGTGCCGAGTAAGGAATATTAATCGCCGTATACGCCAACATTAATAAGGTATAGGTGGCAAAGGCGTAGATTACTTTGCCATTGGCTGATAAATCGGGCGTGGTAAAGGCCAGCACACTGCACAGCGCAAAGGGCAGCGCTAACCAGAGTAAATATGGTCGGTATTTACCATGCCGGCTGGTGGTTTTATCGGCCAGGGCGCCCATTAGCGGGTCGGTTACGGCGTCGATAATACGGACCAGCAAAAACATACTGCCCACTACCGCCGGCGAAATGCCAAAAATATCGGTATAAAAAAAGGTTAAAAACAGCATGACGGTTTGAAATACGATATTGCTGGCAGTATCACCAAGGCCGTAGGCCACTTTTGCCCGTTTTGTCAGCATACTGGCCCCGTTATGGCACTGTTATATTTTTATATGATGTCAGCCGTGCTTTCTGTCGACATAGACTCAGCCGACATGCGTTCTGCCGGCAAAGCAGTCACGCAAGGCGATAGCACTGGCTTTTAACGTACGTTGCTGGGTAGTGTAATCAACATAGACTATACCAAACCGTTTGGCATAGCCTTCAGCCCATTCAAAGTTATCCATCAGGCTCCAGGCAAAGTAGCCGTCAATCCGCATTCCGGCATCTATTGCCTGCTCTACCGCCTGCAAGTGTTGCTGAAAGTAGGCGACCCGCTCGCTATCTTCTATCTTGCCCTGCTGTAAGGCGTCAGGCATGGCGGCACCGTTTTCAGTGATGTAAACCGGCGGCAGTGAATAGCGGGTATTCATATCCAGCAGAACTTCGGTTAAGCCTTGCGGGTAGATCTCCCAGCCCATATCGGTTAGGGGCGGGCTGGTCGGCGGCACATCGCTGAACCAACCTTTGTTATTAGCTCTGTATACTGTGCGGGTGTAATAGTTAACACCCAGAAAATCTAATGGCTGAGCAATTATTGCCATATCACCGGCCGCAATGTCTGGCTGTTCAGCAAGCGGTAACTGTTCCAGCAGTTTTGGATAGCAACCTTGCATCAGTGGCTTAAGATACCACTGGTTATGATATTGATCGGCCATATCAGCAGCACGAACATCCGCCTCACTTTTACTGGCGGGGGGGCAGGGACTAAAATTCAGTACTATGCCATTTTTGGCCTGTGGCGCATTGTGTTGCAGCACTTTTAATGCAAGGCCATGCGCCAGCAATAAATGATGCGCTACCTGACGGCCTTGTTGACGGTTTTGGACACCGGGGGCATGAATACCGGCTTCGTAACTTAAATAGGCACTGCAAAACGGTTCATTTAAGGTGGCATAAGAATACACTCTGTCACCAAAAGCGCGGCTGACTTTATCTGCGTAATCAGCAAACTTGTAGGCGGTATCACGCTTAAGCCAGCCACCTAAGTCCTGCAGGTATTGGGGTAAATCCCAGTGATACAAGGTAACAAACGCTTTGATCCCCCGAGCCTGAAGGGCATCCAGCAACTGCAGGTAAAAATCGAGTCCGGCCTGATTGATACTGCCATCAACATTAATGACCCGGCCCCAGGCTATTGAAAAGCGATAGGCATCGACGCCCAGCGCAGCAATAAGCTCAATATCATCATGCCAGCGATGAATATGGTCACACGCTGTCAACCCGTCAGAGCCGTCTTTAATCCGGCCGGGCTCGGCACAAAAGGTGTCCCAGATACAAGGCAGGCGGCTATCGGCCCCGCCTTCAATCTGAAACGCAGCGGTTGCCACCCCGAACACAAAGTCGGGCTGGCGCAGGGGCGAGGTGGCAGCTAAGGAGATTTTCATCAATTTGGCTATCTTCCGAACGAAAAGTTACTGGCAGCTGGACGACAAAAAATTTGCCAACAGCGTGATATATGCTATAAATGAAAGCGCTTACATAATACTAGACGGCCCAGACCAGTACGTCAACAACCGGCCCGTCAATAAAACACAATGCACCCCAGGGGGACAAGATGGCAACAACACCAATTCCAGCAGCTGGCGCCAACGCCGCTAGTAACCAGGGCAATTATCGCTTTGCGTTAACGGCCCTGACCTCACTGTTTTTTATGTGGGGTTTTATTACCTGTCTGAATGACATTCTGATCCCCTACTTAAAAATTCTGTTTGAGTTAACTAACTTCCAGGCCATGCTCATCCAGTTTTGCTTTTTTGGCGCCTATTTTATCGTCTCGGTGCCAGCCGGTATGCTGGTCAGTAAAATTGGTTATAAAGCGGGCATTGTTACCGGCTTGCTGATTGCCGGTGCCGGCTGTTTGTTGTTTATTCCGGCTGCCGCAATGCATGTCTATGCTATGTTTTTACTGGCACTGTTTGTACTGGCCTCGGGCATTACTATTTTACAGGTGGCGGCTAACCCTTATGTCAGCGTGCTGGGAAAACCTGAGACGGCGTCAAGCCGCTTAACCATGACCCAGGCGTTTAACTCACTGGGCACCACCGTTGCGCCCTTCTTTGGCGCCTGGCTTATTTTTGGTGGTATGGATGCGCCGGAGCCGGTGCCGGGCGCGGTCACCGAATCCACCGTACAATTACCTTACCTGATACTGGCCGCCAGTTTAATTGTGCTGGCGATTATCTTTGCCTGGTTAAAACTACCGGCGATGGGCAAAAAAGACCCGGGCCAGGCACTGCCACTGGGTGGTGAAGCCTGGCGGCAGCGGCATTTAATGCTGGGCGCACTGGGTATTTTTGTTTATGTTGGCGCTGAAGTGGGTATTGGTAGCTTTTTGGCCATTTATCTGTCGATGCCGGAAATCGGTGATATGACGACGGCCGCTGCCTCACACTATATTTCCTGGTACTTTGGTGGTGCTATGGTCGGGCGCTTTATTGGCGCTGCGGTAATGCAAAAACTCAATGCGGGTAAAGTACTGGCCTTTAATGCCATTATGGCGGTATTACTGCTGGCGATAACCATTTTATCTGCAGGTAAACTGGCCATGTGGTCCCTGTTATTAGTGGGCCTGTGTAACTCCATTATGTTCCCGACCATTTTCAGTTTAGCCATAGCCGGCTTAAAACATTATACCAGTCAGGGTTCCGGCATTTTATGCCTGGCCATTGTTGGCGGCGCTATTTTGCCTCTGCTGCAAGGCGCCTTAGCCGACACCGTTGGCGTGCAACTGGCGTTTATTATACCGCTGCTTTGCTACATCTATATTGCTTTTTACGGTTTAAATGGCTGCAAACCCCGCGGCTCGCTGACCGAAACCATTGCAGCGACGAAGGAGGCGTTATAATGCTCCACAGACCATCACTGTTGTTAAAACCCTTGCTGCTGGTCATCAGCAGCAGCCTGACACTAGCGGCATGCAGCAAACCTGCCCCGGTATCGCCAGTTGTCGGGGACAGCCCGACCTCAACCGCAAATAGTACGATCTGGCCCAGGCTTGAATTGCCAGTAGCACAAGACCCGGCCACTGAGCAGGAAATTACCGAGCTGATGGCAGGCATGACCCTGCAGCAGAAAATTGCCCAGATGATCCAGCCGGAAATTCGCGATATTACCATCGAAGATATGCGCCAATACGGTTTTGGCTCTTACTTAAACGGGGGTGGCGCCTTTCCAAACGATGATAAATACGCCACACCCGCCGATTGGATAGCGCTGGCCGAAGCCATGTATCAGGCCTCGGTGGATGCCAGCATCGACGGCAGTAGCATCCCGACCATGTGGGGTACCGATGCGGTGCATGGCCACAACAACGTCATTGGTGCCACTATTTTTCCGCATAATATAGGCCTGGGCGCGGCTAAAAATCCGGCATTAATTGAACAAATTGCTAAAGTCACCGCCCGTGAAGTGATGGTAACCGGTATTGACTGGGTGTTTGCCCCGACAGTCGCCGTGGTGCGCGATGATCGCTGGGGCCGAACCTATGAAGGCTATTCAGAGCATCCGCAAATTGTGCATGACTACGCCGCGGCAATTGTTACGGGCTTACAGGGCGCGGCGGATGCTGATTTCCTGGGCAATGAGCGGGTAATCAGCACCGTAAAACATTTTGTCGGCGATGGCGGCACCACCGGCGGCATTGATCAGGGCAATACCGAAGTGACCGAGCAGCAGTTGTTCGATATTCATGCTCAGGGCTATGTCGGCGGCCTGCAGGCCGGTGCCCAGTCGGTCATGGCGTCCTTTAACAGCTGGAACGGCAGTAAAATTCATGGCAATCAGTATTTGCTTACTGATGTGCTGAAAAACCGCATGGGCTTCGATGGCTTTATTGTCGGTGACTGGAATGGCCATGGTCAGATCCCGGGTTGTACTAACGACAACTGCCCGCAGGCTGCCAATGCCGGACTGGATATTTATATGGTGCCCACCGCAGCTTGGAAACCACTGTATTACAATCTGATTAAGCAGGTTGAAGCCGGTGAAATTAGCATGGCGCGCATTGATGACGCAGTGCGGCGTATTCTACGGGTAAAAAAACGCGCAGGCTTATTCACTAAAGCCAGCCCGGCACAGCGCCCTCTGGCAGGAAAAACCGAATTAATTGGCTCGGCAGAGCACCGGTCCATTGCCCGTGATGCGGTGCGCCAGTCACTAGTATTACTGAAAAACCAGCAAAATCTGTTACCACTTAACCCCAGCCAGCGCATCTTAGTTGCCGGGCCGGGTGCAGATAATATTGGCCAGCAAGCCGGTGGCTGGACGATAAGCTGGCAGGGTACGGGTAATACTAACGCCGATTTCCCCGGCGGTAGCTCCATTTATGCCGGTATTGCCCGCCAGGTTAACGCCGCAGGCGGCTCAGCAGAGCTTTCAATCGATGGCAGTTATCAGCAGAAGCCCGATGTTGCTATCGTGGTTTATGGTGAAGAGCCTTACGCCGAAGGCAATGGTGATATTGATAACCTGGAATACCAACGAGGCGTTAAAACAGATTTAGCGTTACTTAAGCAGTTAAAAGCCGACGGTATTCCGGTGGTATCGCTGTTTATCAGCGGCCGGCCACTATGGGTAAACCCAGAGCTTAACGCCTCAGACGCTTTTGTGGCAGTATGGTTACCAGGCAGCGAGGGTGAGGGTGTTGCTGATGTTATTCTGGCCAAAACCGATGGCAGTGTGCAGTATGATTTTCACGGTAAGCTGCCGTTTTCCTGGCCAGCCAGTCCGCAGCAAACCGCGGTAAATGATGGCGATAAAGAGTATCAGCCTTTACTGCCGTATGGCTTTGGCCTGCGTTATGGCCAGAGCGATGTATTGGCAACAGATTTATCAGAACAGGTGGAGCTGGACGACCAACTGGATGAATTGGTTGTTTTTGAACGTGCTCCGCGCTCGCCGTGGCAGTTACAACTACAAAGCGGAAATGATAACGAGCTGGTCAGCAGCAGCATTCAGCAGCTCGGCGCAATCAACAGCCGTACCTTTGATAAAGAGGTGCAGGAAGATGCCCGTCGCTTTGAATTTGATGGCACTGCCAGCGCTTCGTTCAGCTTTATCAGCCCGTTTCCACGTGACTTACGGGCCTATGCCGAAGCCGACAGCCAGTTAACGTTACTGGTTAAACGGCAAGGTGAAGTGCCGGCGGAAGTGATGCTAAGCATGGCCTGTGGTGATGCTTGCGGTGGCGAGGTGAATATCAGCGCCGCACTGGCCGTTATGCCGGAAGATCAGTGGCAACCACTGACGGTAAAATTAAGCTGCCTGCAGCAACAGGGACTGAACCTGGGGCAGGTATTCCAGGTGCTGTCGGTGCAAACCAGCGGTAAGTTAACCCTGAGCCTGGCTGATGCCAGAATAAGCCCGGTGGCGGATAAGCAGCATACTGTGGTGGCTTGCCAGTAACGACCTGGTGTTAAAGTAAAGCTTAAGGGTGCCCGCGGGCGCCCTTTTTTAAATCCTCTCAACTATCATTCCCTCTGTACTGAGTTGCTAAGGCTGATACTAACTCCGAGAGGCACAGTGACTGGTGTAGCCGCTAAGATCGGTGCAGAGGCTGGGGGGCTGGAGATACTTACTTCACCGCCTTCAAGGATCACATCCCTGTGCCCTTTCAGGCTCCGCGGCATCCATGCCGCTGTTACGTAAGCACACCAGCCACCCAGCCATAACAGATTGTTGTTAGAGTTAGTGAGCAATATAAAATCAACTTAAAAAAAAGTGCCCGCAAGCGGGCACCAAACCGGAGTTACAACAGGGAGGGTATTAAACTATTATTAATTGCCCATGGTGTATCTGACACCAATGGCGTACCGCGGACCATATTGAGCGGCACTTAAGAACTGTCTTTCGAACCGGCCAAAACTGCGCTCGGTTTCATTGGTCAGGTTAATGCCTTCAAAGAATACAGTCAGGTTTTCATTAATGTCGTAGTTAACACTTAAATCCCACTGCAAGTACTCTTCCACATAATTAGGCGGCGCATCGGTGGTATCCGGCTGGCCCTGTCCGGCCAGATATTCATCACGCCATGCGGCCGTTAACCGTACAGACAAACCTTCTTTCTCGTAAAAGAGCTGCCAGTTAGCCGAGTTACTCAAACCGGGCAAAATTGCCTGTGCCGCCAGCACGAAATTATCGTACTCGACGTCACCGTCAACCAGTGTGCCGTTTATTCCCGTGCCGAAACCACTGTCGCCAAACACATGCTGAACCGCAAACTCCAGGCCGTTTACCTTTCTGGCACCGACGTTTTCAGGAGAATTAATTGTCCACTGAATCAGTGGGTCTGTGTTCGGATCCGGTAACACACGGTTGTTTTCACCTATACCCACACCATTGGCAACAATCTCATTGTAAATGGCTGAATCGGTGGCCTGATCGCCACGAGCCTCGATGGCCGCAACCGCATTATTCCAACGCTGGCCCTGATAAACGTCGTGCAAGCCCTCGAAAGTGGTAGTGACTTGTGAGTTATCGATCCAATCGTCAACGTCTTTCCAGAACAGCCCTATGGCTGCATAGCTCGCCTCGGCATAGTAATACTCAAAGGAGATATCCAGGTTAGTTGACTCGAATGGCTTCAGATTAGGGTTGCCGCGGCTACCACTTCTGGCGCCTATCTTGGGTGAAGGCGTCAGGCTAAGGTTACCCAGCATCTGCCCCAGGGTAGGCCGGGTAATGGTTTTACCTGCGGAGAAGCGTCCAACCCAATCATCGGTAATGTCAACTTTCAGGTCAAACATTGGCAGCAGTAAGTCATAGTTACCGGTGAAATCGACTTCCACCAGATCTCCGCCACCAGCGAACTGAGTCAGCCATTCCGAACCACCGGCCCAATAGACATACTCAGGTACGCGGCTCTTAGCAGGACTAATAATGTCGGTTTCTTTATAACGCAAACCAAGGTTCACATCGACATAATAACCTTTGACCTCAAATTCCCACTCTGATGAAACATAAAGGCTGACCGTTTCTTCTTCGATGCTATTCACCGGGAACATGTCCGGCCCGAATGAACCAATCTCGTACGCATCGGCACCCAGCACATCCTGTGTCAGGAAGGCCATTTGCCGGATGATGGCTTCATCGATATCATAGGTATAGGCATAGCCGGGTGATACGCCCTGTGGCCCGAAGGAAAATTCATCCAAGAAGTTACTTAAATCAACACGGGTAAACATGCTATCCGGGAATATTTCAGCAAAGGTACCGTTGTTAAATCCCGGCGCGTTGGCGTTGTTCGAGCCGCCTGAGCCGCTAAGCGATTGTTTGGTGTAAGCCGCACCAAATGAAACACCTCTAAGGCCATAACCAAGTTCGGGTAACCAATCTCCGCCAACCTGATACTGAGTCACTTCTGATTCACCCGGTGTGCGGGTGAAAATGCTGAAGTTCGAGCCTATTTCATTGGGGTCGAGTTCATTGGAGCCATTTTGCCACCTGATGTTGTAGCCTGGAATATCACCCTCGCGGAAAAAATATTCCTTGGATGACAGCGCAGCTGACCCCAGAATAATCCGTGCCTGTGCCCCCAATCCCTCATCCATGCCATTGTCTGTGGTGGTTTTAGAGGTATGCGCATCAAAACTGAAATTTAGTGAGTCAGAAAACGTCCAATCCATATTGAGGCCAGTGGCTTTTGAGTCAACTTCGCTCGTTTCCCTGAACCCGGTAAAAGAGCCATCATCACCGGATGAGTTGTAATAAATAGCCGTACCATTTTCATCCAACTCATAGGCATTGGCGTTGCCGCCGAAGGAACCGTTCCATACCCCCCAGGACAACGAGTTATTGCCAGTCACCGCATTGGAGACGGTGTGATCCAGGGTAAAGATCATATGTTCGGTTGCCGCAAACTGAAAGGTCACCTGGCCATTGGTCCGCTCACGCTGAATATCATCGCGGGCGAAACTGATTTCCTGCGGAAAGAACGCTGCCGTAACAGGCTGTAAATCACCGTTGGCATCGGGTGCCAGGAAACGGGGAACGATTTCGCCGTTGGCATCCACTGGCCGGCCATCCACAATATCTGACGCATCCACCGACAAGGACGGGTTTAACTGCCATGAACGAACATTGGCCGACTGCCGTTGGAAATCTCTGCGGTGGAAGGAGAAGTTAGCGGTGACGCCGAAACGGTCATCCATAAAGGTATTGCTGTAAATACCCGCCAGTTCGGGTGTCACGTCATCACCGGCTTTATTCGAAGAGTCATGCAGCCCCTTGGCCATAACAGAGTACCGCTCTCCCGGGTTTTGGAAGGGTTTAGCAGTAACAATATTAACCGTTGCGCCCAGGCCGCCTGTTGGCACATCTGCCCGGGCGGTTTTGTATACCTCTAACGCACTGACGCCCTCGGAGGATAAGTTTTCGAAGTTAAACGACCGTGAAAAACCCGTTCCCGCCATCTGACGACCATTAAGCTTAACCAAATTGAACTCAGGACCAAAGCCCCTTACGGTAATCTGACTGCCTTCACCGTTTGCCCGACTGACCGATACCCCGGGAATACGCTGCAACGATTCAGCCAGGTTGGTATCAGGGAACTTACCCATTTCTTCTGCTGAAATGGCATCCACTACGCCCGAGGCTTCGCGTTTCACGTCCATCGAACGCGCTAAACTACCGCGAATACCCTTTACCTGAATAATCTCTACTTTAACGTCCTGCGTCTGCTCTTCTGTTGCTTCCTGAGCGTGCACCGGCATTAGCAGGCCGGCTGTCAGTACAACTGATACCGCAATGGCAACCGGGCTTTTATTAAATAATATTGGTTTCATAATGGTTTTACTCTCGTCGCACTGATTAGTTATTAGAAATTTCAACGTTATCAATCTGATACACTGCACCTAACCCAGTACCCCAGGCCGGGAACACCATAATCACATTGATGTCGCTGATATCTAAGCCGGCGTCAAACAGGCTTTGTAACGAGAAGCTGTATCGCTGCCACTCACCGGTAACGGGCGCCTCATCGTTGTTGCCAGCAGCCAGTGGCAGCTCTACTGCACTGGCTGCGCCAGTCGATTCAATTTTAAATAACCAGGTTGAATCCGGATTAGCCGGGGCATCAACGACCCGCATGTCAAAGCTAACGCTGCCGTTAGCAAGCAGTGGCGTAGCATCGTACGACACACCCTCGTTGGCTAGGATACCCTGCACAGTTTCTGGTGAACCCAGCACTGAGTACTGCGCGACATTGCCATAAGGGGCACCGGCATCGACCACCTGAGGGGTTGAACCGGCACAGCAATCCCATAAGGTCCACTCCGGGTTCACCGCATCACGGAACAGCGATAACATACCGGCACTTTGCGCGTTAGGATTGTAAATACGAACGTTATCCAGGCGGTACACGGCACCATTACCGGTATCCCAGGCAGGGAATACCATCAGTACATCAATCGCGCTGATATCCAGGCCAGCATCAGACAAACTTTGAATGCTGAAAGTGTAAGTTGCCCACTGGCCGGTAACCGGTTCCTGCCCTGCGCTGCCAGCACTTAACGGCAGCTCAACAGCTGATGCAGCTCCATCGGCTTCAATTTTGAACATCCAGGTCGAATCGGGGTTGGTCGGCGCAGTTACTACTTTCATTTCAAATTGAACGACACCTTCGCTTAGTAAAGCGGAAGCATCAAATGGCTCGGCTGCGGCTTCAAGCAAGCGAGTATTAAAGCCCATTACTGTTGGCGTGGCGCCAATAGTAAACTCGGCAGTAAGACCATGGGCTTCATCGTCCATCACTTCAACCGGGGTGGTGCCGCCACAACAGTCCCACATTGGCCAGGCTGGGTTTTGCTCGTCGGTAAAGATAGTTAACTCTGGTGATGCACCCTCTGGCTGGGAAATTTTTACGTTATCGACCCGATAAACTGCACCATTACCGGTATCCCAGGCTGGGAAAATCATCACAACATCAATGGCCGATAAATCCAGACCGGCGTCGGCCAGCATTTGCAGCGAGAAGGTATAAGTTTGCCACTGGCCGGTAACCGGCGCAATGCCTTCATTACTGGCGGTAATAGGCAGTTCGGCGGCGGTGGTATTTTCGTTGCTCTCTACTTTAAATACCCAGGTCGAGTCCGGGTTAGACGGCGCTGATACCACCTGCATATCAAAGCTGACGCTGCCGTTTTCAATTAACGGTGAGGCGTCAAACGGGCTGGGCACCCCTGCCGGATCGGTAATAAAAGCCGAGCGGGTAATAAAGCCATTTACGGTAGGCTGAGCATTAACAACAAACTCATACACATTGCCACGGCCCTCAACTTCAACCAGCGCCGGGGTAGAACCACCACAGCAATCCCAGGCAGGCCAGTTCGGGTTCGGTGTATCAGCAAAAATAGTCAGGTTTTGCGCCACACCGGTAGAAGGGGGTGACGGGATGGGTGCTTTACCGAGCACCAGCGTTTGTTCATCTTTGTAGCCGGCACGTACGGTTTCACAGCCTTTGCCGCTGTCTAAGTCCTGGCCACATTGATATACCCGGACATAATCAATTTCATAGGTCTGGCCATCTGCAAAAGCGTCAGCATCAATTCCCAGATTATTAACGTTTTCTGGCCAGTTACCGCCTACAGCTAAATTCAACAGCAAGTGAAAGCGTTGGTCAAACGGCGCGCTGCTCCACTGGGTTTTCAGTTCGCCGGTGATGATATCAAAGTTTTCAGTGAACCAGCCACGATGACTCAGGCCAACGGCCTCGCCCCGGCTGTTAAAACGCACTTTTGATGCCATCTGGGTTTGATACAGGTAATCATCAACATACCAGCGAATTTCACCCTCGTTCCACTCAATGGCATAGGTATGGAAGTCATCAGCCGGATTGGCGCCATCAGGCAATAAATAAGCCTTTCCAGAGTTGGAGTTATTTGGTGCAGAACGACCATAGTGCAGCGTACCATGCACATTGGCTTCAGCCACGCCGTCTTCACCTACAACCTGCAGGTTAACGGCTTCCATAATGTCAATTTCGCCAGATTTCGGCCATTCGCCGTACACATAATCAGTCGGTAACATCCAGAATGCCGGCCAAGAGCCCTGACCTGAGGGTAATTTGGCGCGCATTTCAAAACGGCCATATTTAAAGTCGCCTTGGTATCTGGTGTTCAGCCTGGCGGAAGTGTAAGGCTGCACCGCGCCTTCTTCTGCTGGCAGGGCGACAATTTTCAGGGTGCCGTCTGACACAAAGGAATTGTCCGGGCTATCGGTATAGCATTGCTTTTCGTTGTTACCGCCGCCGGCGCAATTTATTTCATGCGTCCACTTATCGTCATCAATGCTGGCACCGTCAAATTCGTCACTCCATACCAGTTGCCAATCACTTACCGGCGCGGTTGGGTTAACAGCCGTAAGATCCGTGGTAGTAGCAGTATCGCCACCACAACCGGCCAGGCCTGCCGCCATTAATACGGCGGTTAACGTTGAAATTTGTTTCATTTTAATTATCATCCCCTGGGTCTTTGCTACCTGCTGACTGAAACGCCAACACCATAAAAGGTATCTGCAACATAAAATGTAAGCGCTTACAAAAGGTAGATGATTAAATTTCAGCCGTCAATAGCGGCGCGATAAAAAGCCTGTTCAAATCAGGGCAAACCGTGGCAATTAAATTGCATTAACTTTAAATTTCAATGACTAAGCATGCACCAATAAAAAAGGGCCCGAAGGCCCTTTCCTAACATTTGGTGCAGCTTATTCAACCGTAACCGATTTCGCCAGGTTACGCGGCTGATCGACGTCGGTGCCTTTGATAATGGCAACGTAGTAGCTTAACAATTGCAGCGGTATGGTGTAGATAATGGGCGCGATTAGCGGGTGCACGTGTGGTACGTTAACCACGCGCTGGGTGGCGTCAGATTTGAAGTGGGCGTCGATGTCGGCGAACACATATAAAATACCACCGCGGGCCCGCACTTCTTCCACGTTAGATTGCAGCTTTTCCAGCAATTCATTGTTAGGCGCGACCACAATAATCGGCATGTCGGCATCAATCAGCGCCAGCGGGCCGTGCTTTAACTCGCCGGCAGCGTAAGCTTCAGCGTGGATGTAGGAGATTTCCTTCAGTTTTAATGCCCCTTCCATGGCGATTGGGTACTGATCGCCACGGCCCAAAAACAACGAATGCTGCTTGTCAGCAAACTCTTCGGCCAGGTTTTCAATATTACCTGCCAGTTGCAGGGTCTCTTCCAGCTTAGCTGGCAATGATTTCAGTGCGGCCACCATGTCTTTTTGAGCTGCCGCGCTTAAACCATTATATTTACCAATAGCCAGGGTCAGCATCGCCAGGCCAACTAACTGGGTGGTGAACGCTTTGGTAGACGCCACGCCAATTTCGGCACCAGCACGGGTCATAAAGGCCAGGTCTGATTCACGCACCAGTGATGAACCGGCTACGTTGCAAATGGTTAAACTGCCAATATATCCGGCTTCTTTAGCTAAGCGCAGTGCCGCTAAGGTATCGGCCGTTTCACCTGATTGCGAAATACTGACCAGCAGGCTGTTTGGCTGTACGAATGATTTACGGTAACGAAACTCTGAGGCAATTTCGACATTACAGGAAATGCCACCTAATGACTCTAACCAGTAGCGTGCCACCATACCAGAGTGATAGCTGGTACCGCAGGCAACAATTTGCACATGTTTCACTTTCTTAAATAGCTCTGGAGCGCCATTACCAAAGGTTTCGTCCATTACAGACTCGTTGCTTAACCTGCCTTCCAGCGTATTGTTGATAGCATGCGGCTGCTCGTAAATTTCTTTTAGCATAAAGTGACGATACTGGCCTTTGTCGCCGGCGTCGTAACTAACGGTAGATTCATGCACTTCGCGCTCTATTGCATTGCCGTTTTTATCAAAAATACTAACGCTGTGACGGGTAATTTCCGCTACATCGCCTTCTTCTAAAAAGATAAAGCGGCGGGTAACCGGCAATAATGCCAGTTGATCAGAAGCAATAAAGTTCTCGCCAATGCCTAAGCCAATTACCAGCGGGCTGCCCGAACGCGCTACCACCACCCGGCTGCTGTCGGTTTTATCCAGCAACACAGTACCATAAGCACCATGCAGCTGTTTTACTGCTTTTTGTACCGCCGCCAGCAGTGAACCGGCACTTTTCAACTCTTCTTCAACCAGGTGAGCAATAACTTCGGTGTCGGTATCAGAGGTAAACACATAACCCTTGGCTTTTAACGCATCACGTAGCGGGTTATGGTTTTCAATAATGCCGTTATGCACCACGATAATATTGCTGGATACATGGGGGTGGGCGTTACGCTCGCTCGGCTCGCCATGGGTGGCCCAGCGGGTATGGGCAATACCGGTACCGCCTGCAGTTGGCGTTAACGCAACCGCATCGGCCAGCTCTTTTACTTTACCCAGGCGACGCAGCCGTGTCAGCTCGCCGCTATCGCTGACCACTGCAACACCGGACGAGTCATAACCACGGTATTCCAGGCGGCGCAGGCCTTCAACCAGAATATCCACCACATCACGTTGCGCTACGGCGCCGACTATTCCACACATAATTTATCTCCGTTAATCCGTTAAAATTCAGCTTATTTCGAGCGGGCGAATCAGGTATTAACCCGAATCACCTTCACCCCTTGTTCGGTTATCCTGGCCGCCGCATCGTCAGTTAAACCATCGTCGCTAACCAGTACTTTTATCATGTCCCAGGGCAGTTCCAGATTATGGATTTTCCGCCCCAGCTTGTCAGATTCCAGCATCACAATCACTTCACGGGCACTTTCGGCCATAACCCGGCTTAAACTGTACAGCTCGTTGTAAGTAGTAGTACCACGCGCCAGATCTACGCCATCAGCACCAATAAACAGCTGATCGAAATCATAAGCCCGTAACACCTGCTCGGCCAGCTGGCCCTGAAAGGCCTCGGATTGCGGGTCCCAGGTGCCACCGGTCATCAATAAGGTGGGCTCGTTCTCCAGTTCACGCAGCGCATTAGCAATAGCCAGTGAATTGGTCATGACCACCAGGCCTTGCTTACTAGCCAGCTCAGGCAACAAGGCTGCCGTAGTGCGGCCGCTGTCGATAATAATCCGGTAATGATCTTTAATCAGTCCGGCGGCGGCCTTAGCAATTGCCAGCTTTCGCTTTGAAACTTTCTCGAAACTGGAGTCGGCAATAAAATCCTGCGGTACCGGCACCGCGCCACCATAGCGACGCAACAACAAACCCGCTTGCTCCAGCACCGTTAAATCTTTACGAATGGTTACTTCTGACGTCTGGAAGCGCTCTGCTAGTTGCTCTACAGACAATTCGCCTTGTTGCTGCAACTGGCTGACAATAAGGTGTCGGCGCTGCTGAGTATTACGTTTATTCATCGTGGCACTCAATAAACTTTCAAAGATGTTTCAGAACGAAAGATATTGTAGTGATTTACCATCAAATTACAAGCCACTGCGCGATAAAACAACAAATTTACCGCCAGTGGTAATTATCCTAACGCGTACCGCTTGGGCTAAACGCCAGCTTGCCATCCTGCACCGCCATATTTACCGGTACAGCAGTCAGTAACTTTACTGTTGGGTTAGTCTGGTCCAGTCGGTACACCGGGTTCGAGGCCAGGTAACCATTAACCAGTTGCAAAAGTTCATTGCTTACCGGCGCTAAGTTGCCGCGATATCCCGCAGCTTCAATACTGCTGTCGAGCAATTTAACCGATCGGATAAAAATGGCTTTTTCCGTAGCGTCATAATAAGGCGCTCCTTCAATTTGCAGCTGTAAATTGGCCGGGTAACTTAAGCCAAACAAAGATAATACAGCGGAAGCATCAGTGTTTATCCGCACCAAATCACTGTTATCGGGGCCTATATCAACCTGCATTTTGTCTACCGCCATTTTCAGCGGAATACCTGCTACATTCGCCTGGCGGGTCAGTTTCGGTAGCTGCGATGACAGCATCTGCTCTAAATCTGCCTCGCTAACATTGTAAGTAGACAATGACCCCAGCTGCGCACAGCCTGCCAGCAATAACATACCCATCAAAGCCATTATTTTATGCATAAGTTTTTCCTTAAAACCAAGTTCGCTGTGTTACACAGTAACGATAGCAGCTGAGTATAACCTGAATAAGAAGTTATGTTATGCTCTGGCCGGTAAATCCAGATCCAGATAACAACCAATAATAAACGAGAATCCACTATGCAACTGATCCTGAAACTGATTGCCGGTATTGTGCTGGGTATGCTGCTCGGCTTATACGCGCCACACTGGCTTACCCAAATTCTGATTACCTTTAAAGCGCTGTTTGGCCAGTTATTGTTTTTTACTATTCCACTGCTGATTTTGTTCTTTATCACCAGCGGTATTGCTGCCTTGCCCCAGAAATCGGGTAAGTTACTAGGCCGTACCTTAGGTATTGCTTATTTATCGACTATCACAGCCGGCACTCTGGCGTTTTTAGTCGCAGCAATTGTAGTGCCTATGCTGGCCCCGGCTGGCGAGGCCACATCAACCGGCGTGGTAGCCAATTTAACCCCTTATATTGAAATGAATATACCACCGGTATTCGGCATTATGACGGCGCTGGCGCTGGCCTTTATTTTTGGTTTAGGTATTGCCGCTACTCAGGCCCAGCAGCTTAAGCAATTGTCGGATCAAGGTCGAGATATCATCCAGCTGTTATTATTAAAAGTAATCATACCGCTACTGCCATTTTATATTGCCGGGGTATTTGCCCAATTAGCGGCCGCCGGCACGGTGTTCAATACCTTACAAACCTTTGGTGTAGTGTTAGTTCTGGCGGTGCTGCTGCACTGGGTCTGGATCCTGGTGTTGTATAGTATTGCCGGAGTTAAGGCTGGCAAGTCGCCGTTGCTGCTGATTAAAAACATGCTGCCTGCCTATTTCACTGCGCTGGGTACCATGTCAAGCGCTGCGACTATTCCGGTTTCACTGCAGGCCACTAAAGCGAATGGCGTAAAACCCAATATTGCTGACTTTACGGTGCCGCTTTGCGCAACCACCCATTTAGCTGGCTCCACTATTACTATTGTCAGCTGCGCCGTAGCGGTAATGGTAATGCAAAATGGCCTGGAAATTCCGTCGCTGCTTACCATGCTGCCATTTATTCTGACCTTAGGTGTCGTCATGTTGGCCGCTCCCGGCGTTCCAGGCGGCGCGGTAATGTCGGCCGTAGGCCTGCTGGGCTCTATGCTGGGTTTTGGCGAAGCAGCCGTAGCCATGATGATCGCGCTGTATATGGCACAAGACAGCTTTGGTACTGCCTGTAATGTTACCGGCGATGGCGCTATTGCCGTACTGGTAGATAAAGCGGACTAAGCGGTATTTGAACGCGTAGGTTGGAATCCCGATGTGGGCGTCACAGAGTGTTTGAGCCCTGCCGCAGGCACAAGGGCGAGTTGCTGTGGTGAGCCAAAGCGGGAGTTGCAACCGCAGCAACCCGCAGCCTGACATAGCCTACTTTTCTATACAGTCCGTTAATAAAACAGCCCGCTTTTGCGGGCTGTTTTATTACTAAGTTCAGGCATTATTTTTTTATCTTAACCGGCCGCTGCCAGCCTTCGATATGCCGCTGTTTGGCACGGGCAACTACTAACTCGCCGTCGCCCGCATCGCGGGTTAATACACTACCCGCACCAACCGTAGCATTAACACCTACCGTTACCGGCGCTACCAGGGAGCTGTTAGAGCCGATAAAGGCGCCATCGTGAATGGTAGTAACAAACTTATTGGCACCGTCGTAGTTACAGGTAATGGTACCGGCGCCAACATTCACCTTGCTGCCAATTACCGCATCGCCTAGATAAGTTAAATGGTTAGCTTTAGAGCCTTTACCCAGGGTGGTTTTTTTCATTTCAACAAAGTTACCCACATGGCTGTCATCCAGCATCACGCTATCTGGCCGTAGGCGGGCATAAGGGCCAACCGAGCAGTCGCTGCCAACCGTGGCTTGTTCAATCATCGAGTTCGGCTTTATTTCAGTGTTATCGCCGATGGTGCAGTCTTTTAAAATACAATTTGCCCCAATGCTCACGCCTTTACCCAGCACCACGGTGCCTTCGAAAATAACGTTAATATCGATCATGACATCGTTACCAACCTCAACCGTACCACGAATATCCAGCCGGGCCGGGTCGCGCAGGTTGGCGCCAGAGAGCATCAGCTCCTGGGCTTTACGTTGCTGGTAAGCCCGCTCCAACGCAGCTAATTGCACCCGGTTGTTAGCACCTTCCACTTCCATCGCATCTTGCGGTTGCGCGGTAGCAATCTCGACACCGTCGCGGTGGGCCATGGCAATGACGTCAGTTAAGTAATATTCACCCTGAGCATTGCTGTTAGACAGCTTACCCAGCCAGGCTTTTAACTGTTTACCCGGCAGCGCCATAATGCCGCTGTTTACTTCACTAATCAGCAGTTGCGTGGCATTGGCATCTTTTTGCTCGACAATACCTACAACTTTGCCGCTATTATTTTCACCATCGCGCATAATCCGGCCATAACCGCTCGGATTCGCTAAGTTTACCGTTAAAATTGCCAGACCGTTGGCCGGTTTTACCGCTAGTAATTGTTGCAAAGTTTCCAGGCGGGTAAGCGGCACGTCGCCATATAGCACCAACACGGTATCGTCATCGGCAATATTCGGGTTAGCCTGGGCGACCGCATGGCCGGTACCCAATTGTTCGGCCTGTAACACCCAATGCAGCGGTTGCTCGCCCATAGCCACTTTTAAGGCTTCTGCGCCATAGCCATATACCAGCTGTGGCTTTTCGGCACCCAATGCCCGGGCGGTATCAATAACATGTTGTACCATTGGCCGCTCTGCTACTTTGTGCAGCACCTTGGGTAAGTCTGATTTCATCCGTGTGCCTTTGCCGGCGGCCAGAATGACTACATTTAATGCCATATAATAAATCCCTGTAATCGTGTCTTGTCGATCGTGTGCTTAGTCAGATTGGTACTTATTCTAATAGATATCGCCACAGATTGCAGGGGCGGTTAACGTTTTACCAAATAAAAAAGACACCCGCAGGTGGCTTTTCTGACAAGCTTAAACTTACTTTTTGCGCAGTTTCTGAATTACCCGCAGCTGGGCAATGGCCTCGGCCAGTTGCGCTGCCGCTTCAGCATAATTGAAATCTGCACCGGCGTGTTGCATCGCTTCGGTTGCCCGTTTCTGGGCATCTAACGCAGCCTGCTCATCCAAGTCTTCGCCACGTACCGCAATATCAGCCAGCACGGTAATGCTGTCGGGTTGTACTTCAAGTACGCCACCGGCTACATATATTACGTGCTCTTCACCGAACTGCTTCACGATACGGACCATGCCAGGTTTCAGAGGAGTCAGTAACGGGGCGTGAAAAGGTAAAATACCTAACTCGCCCTCACTGCCTGTGACCTGCACGGACTCGACAAGGCCAGAGAAAATTTTCTCTTCAGCACTTACTACATCCAGTTGCACTGTCATCGCCATTTCGCTCTCCTAAAGCCTGGTTGCTTAAAGCTTCTTCGCTTTTTCGATCGCTTCGTCGATAGAGCCTACCATGTAAAAAGCCTGCTCTGGCATGTGATCGTATTCACCTTCCAGAATGCCTTTAAAACCACGGATAGTTTCTTTCAGCGGTACGTACTTCCCTGGCGAGCCAGTGAATACTTCAGCTACGAAGAAAGGCTGAGACAGGAAACGCTGAATTTTCCGCGCACGGTAAACCAGGGTCCGGTCTTCATCTGACAATTCGTCCATACCTAAGATGGCGATAATGTCTTTCAGTTCTTTGTAACGCTGCAGTACCGTTTGTACGCCACGGGCTACGTCATAATGCTCTTTACCGATAACCAGCGGATCTAACTGCCGTGAGGTAGAATCCAGTGGGTCGATTGCCGGGTAAATACCCAGTGAAGCAATGTTCCGGCTCAGTACTACCGTTGCATCTAAGTGCGAGAAGGTAGTAGCTGGTGATGGGTCAGTTAAGTCATCCGCAGGAACGTATACCGCCTGAATTGAGGTGATAGAACCGGTTTTAGTAGAGGTGATACGCTCTTGTAACGCACCCATCTCTTCAGCCAATGTTGGCTGATAACCTACTGCTGATGGCATCCGGCCTAACAAGGCTGATACTTCAGTAGCGGCCAGGGTATAACGGTAGATGTTATCCACGAAAAACAGTACGTCGCGACCTTCTTCCCGGAACTTCTCTGCCATGGTTAAGCCGGTTAACGCTACGCGTAAACGGTTACCTGGTGGCTCGTTCATCTGACCATATACTAACGATACTTTATCCAGAACGTTAGAGTCTTTCATTTCATGATAGAAATCGTTACCTTCACGGGTCCGCTCACCTACACCGGCGAATACTGAGTAACCGCTGTGTTCGATCGCGATGTTCCGGATCAATTCCATCATGTTTACGGTTTTACCTACACCGGCACCACCGAACAAACCTACTTTACCACCTTTGGCGAACGGGCATACCAAGTCGATAACTTTAATACCGGTTTCCAACAGGGCGTTTGATGCAGCCTGCTCTTCGTATGAAGGTGCAGCGCGGTGGATTGACCAACGCTCTTCTTCACCGATAGGGCCCGCTTCGTCAATCGGGTTACCTAATACGTCCATAATACGACCTAAGGTCGCTTTACCGACAGGAACCTGAATGGCTTTTCCTGAATTTCCAACCTGAGCGCCACGACGTAAACCGTCAGTGGTACCCATTGCGATAGTACGAACTGTACCGCCACCCAGCTGTTGCTGCACTTCCAGCACTAACCCAGCCAGATCACCGTCAGTCACGTTTAACGCGTCATAGATGCTAGGTACCGCTTCTTGTGGAAAATCGATATCCACAACGGCGCCAATGATTTGGACGACCTTACCTTGACTCATGATGTTTCCTCAAATTTCTCAAAACTGTTCACCTTAGCCTACAGCTGCCGCACCTGCGACAATTTCGCTGAGCTCTTGGGTAATAGCGGCCTGACGTGCTTTGTTATACACCAGCTTCAGGTCATCCATTAAATTACCGGCGTTGTCGGTAGCGGCTTTCATAGCCACCATACGCGCTGCGTGTTCGCTGGCGACGTTTTCAACAACACCCTGGTAAACCTGTGACTCGATGTAGCGGTCCAGCAACATATCTAAAATAGGTTGCGGGTCCGGCTCGTACAGGTAATCCCAGTTATGCTCTTTTGGCGAAACTTCTGCTTGGGGCAAAGGTAAGAGTTGATCGATCACTGGCTCTTGCTTCATGGTATTCACAAAGGTGTTGTATACCAGGAATAAGCGGTCGATACGGCCTTCCAGGTAAGCTTGCAGCATTACCTTAACTGTACCAATCACATCAGCCAAACGTGGTACGTCACCTGAACCCGTTTGTTGTGCTACAACTTTACCGCCGAAACGCTTAAAAAACGCCGTCGCTTTGTTACCGATAACGGCAAACTCTGCTTCCACGTTCCGGCTTTTCCAGCTTTTCATTTCCAGCACAACTTTCTTAAACTCGTTGGTATTCAGGCCACCGCAAAGACCGCGATCGGTTGAAATAATAATGTAGCCAACCCGTTTCACGTCACGCTCCGATAAATACGGATGACGATACTCGATGTTGCCCTGAGCAATATTACCGATAACTTTGCGCATACCTTCAGCGTATGGGCGTGTTGCAGCTACGCGCTCCTGCGCTTTGCGCATTTTGCTGACCGCAACTTTTTCCATAGCACTGGTGATCTTGCGAGTATTATTAATACTCCCGATCTTACTTTTTATCTCTTTACCACCGGCCATGACTGTATCTCCGTTTCATTCAACGAACGGGGTGGTCGTAACCACCCGCGTAATTTACCAAGTCTGAGTTGCTTTAAACTTCTCAATGGCCGCTTTTAGCGACGACTCGATTTGATCGTTGTAGTTACCGGTTTTCGCGATATCAGCCATCAGCTCGGCATGTTCGGCTTTCATATAGCTGATTAAAGCAGATTCAAAATCTAAGATTTTGGCTACTTCAATATCTTTCAGAAAACCTTTTTCAATAGCGAAAATTGACACACCCATTTCGCCAACGCTCATTGGGCTATACTGCAGCTGTTTCATCAGCTCAGTAACCTTCTGACCGTGCTCTAACTGGGCGCGGGTTGCTTCATCTAAGTCAGACGCGAACTGCGCGAACGCGGCAAGTTCAGAGTACTGAGCTAATGCCAGACGAATACCACCACCTAATTTCTTGATGATTTTAGTTTGCGCTGCACCACCAACCCGCGATACTGAAATACCGGCGTTAACCGCTGGGCGGATACCGGCGTTAAATAAATCAGATTCTAAGAAGATCTGACCATCAGTAATCGAGATTACGTTAGTTGGTACGAACGCAGATACGTCACCAGCCTGGGTTTCGATAATAGGCAGTGCGGTTAAAGAACCGGTTTTACCTTTTACTTCACCATTGGTTAAACGCTCAACATAGTCAGCATTAACCCGTGATGCGCGTTCCAGCAGACGTGAGTGAAGATAAAATACGTCACCCGGGTACGCTTCACGACCTGGCGGACGGCGTAACAGCAACGAGATTTGACGATAAGCAACAGCTTGCTTGGACAAATCATCGTATACAATCAGCGCATCTTCACCGCGGTCACGGAAGTATTCACCCATGGTACAGCCAGAATACGGTGCCAGGAACTGCAGGGCAGCCGCTTCAGAAGCGGAAGCAACCACGACGATGGTATTGGCCAGGGCGCCGTGTTCTTCCAGCTTGCGTACTACGTTGGCAATGGTAGAAGCTTTCTGACCAATGGCGACATAAACACATTTAATACCGGTGTTTTTCTGGTTGATAATGGCATCAATGGCTAATGCGGTTTTACCGGTCTGACGGTCACCGATTAACAATTCACGCTGGCCACGACCGATAGGGATCATGGCATCAACCGATTTATAACCGGTTTGCATTGGCTGGTCGACTGATTGACGGTCGATTACACCCGGCGCAATTTTTTCTACTGGCGCGTAGCCTGCAGCTTCAATCGGGCCTTTACCATCAATTGGCGCACCTAAGGTATTTACCACACGGCCTAACAGCTGTGGGCCTACCGGTACTTCTAAAATACGGCCGGTACTTTTTACTTTAGTGCCTTCGGTTAAGTCCGCATACGGACCCATTACTACGGCACCTACCGAGTTGCGCTCTAAGTTCAACGCGATAGCATAACGATTGCCAGCAAGCTCGATCATCTCACCTTGCATACAATCAGCAAGGCCATTAATCCGGATAATACCGTCAGTTACCTGAACAATAGTACCTTCGTTACGAGCTTCACTGACCACTTCAAACTGAGCAATACGACTTTTGATCAGTTCTGAGATTTCAGTGGAATTCAGTTGCATACTCTATTCCCCAATTACGACTGCAGCGCAGTTGCTAAACGATCCAGCTTACCGCGGACCGAGCCATCAATTACCATGTCACCTGCTTTGATCAGCATGCCGCCGACCATGTCAGGATTGACGCTACAGTTCAATTTAACTTTGCGTGCCAAACGTTGCGATAATGCAGCTATCAGCTTTTCTTGTTGAGCTTTATCCAGGGCAGTAGCAGAAATTACGTCTACGGTAATTTCCTTTTCATACGCCGCTTTATGTTCAACAAAAGCAACCAATACTTCAGGCAACGCCAACAAGCGGTGATTTTCTGCCAGTACTTTTATAAAGTTCTGGCCCTGCTCATTGAGTTGCTCACCACATACCTGAAGAAACAGGTCGGCTTGCTTTTCAGCAATACCAGAAGTACGCAGTAGTGCTGCAACCTGGTCGTTTTCTGCTACTTGCGCAGCAAACGCCAGCATTTGCAGCCAGGCATCTAACGCTTTTTGATCTACAGCAAAATCGAAAGCCGCCTTAGCGTACGGACGAGCGATATTCGTCAAATCAGACATAGCTCATCCCCATTACAGTTCTTGTACCAGTTTTTCCAGAATGTCGCTGTGAGCAGCTTCGTCGATAGAACGTTGCAGAATACGTTCTGCACCGGCTACCGCCAAGGCAGCTACCTGCTTGCGTAAATCTTCACGTAAACGGTTTCGTTCCGCTTCAATTTCGGCTTTGGTCTGCGCCAGGATAGTATCCCGCTCAGCATTCGCTTTCTGGGCCGCTTCTTCAATCATTTTTGCTTCGCGTTTTCTCGCTTGCTCTATAATCTCAGCAGCTTGCGCTTTAGCATCTTTTAACTGATCTTTAGCTTTATCCTGGGCGAGAGCCAGGTCTTTTTCAGCCCGATCAGATGCTGCTAAACCGTCAGCAATTTTTTGCTGGCGCGCTTCGATGGCATTCATCAGTGGCGGCCATACAAACTTCATACAAAAAAGTACGAAGACGGTAAAAGCGATTAATTCACCTAACAGAGTGGCGTTTAAGTTCACGTCCGCTCCTCCTTATTTAGTTGTTCGACGATTAAAACCTTCAATTACAGAACGAACAACAATACCATCGCAATACCTACGCCAATCATAGCTACGGCATCGATAAGACCAGCAAGGATAAACATTTTAACTTGCAGTGAAGGGGCCAGTTCCGGTTGACGGGCACAAGCTTCTAAAAATTTACCACCCATGTTGCCGAAACCTACTGCAGTGCCGATAGCACCAAAACCGATTAACAGAGCAACTGCGATATATTTAAGGCCTAATACTAGTTCCATTTTTATCTCCGATATTTCTATAGTTAAAGTTAAAGTTAAAGTAAAAAATTAATGGTTGTCCGAACTGGCCATACTTAAGTACACAATGGTCAGCATCATAAACACGAACGCCTGCAACACAATGACCAGAAGATGGAATACGGCCCAGACAAAGTGCAACGGCAGTTGCGCCAGACCAATCGCACCAATCAGGATGAAAATCAGCTCACCGGCATACAGGTTACCGAATAACCGCAGCGCCAGTGAAAATGGCTTAGAAACTAATGCAATAGTTTCCAACAGTAAATTAAACGGGATTAGTAAAATCTGTACAACGATATTTGATGAGTTAAAAGGGTGCAACGTCAGCTCTTTAATAAAGCCCAGTACACCTTTAATCCGGATAGAGTAACCGATCATCAAAATAAACACGCCAATAGCCAACGCTGCGGTCATATTGATATCAGTGGTGGGTACAATTTTCATGTAAACGTTGTGCGGATCCATACCAAAAAAGGTCGCGCCAACCCAACCAGCAAAAGCGGGCAGGAAATCAACCGGCACTAAGTCCATCAGGTTCATTAAAAACACCCAGACAAAAATAGTTAATGCCAGTGGTGCGATTAATTTACTTTTACCGTGGTAAGTGTCTCTGACGTTGGCCGCCACAAACTCGACCACCATTTCTACAAAGCATTGTAACTTGCCAGGTACGCCAACAGAGGCTTTTTTCGCCACACTGCGGAATATCCACAAGAATAAAATGCCAAGGCCAATAGACCACGCTAAGGTATCGACATGCCATGTCCAGAACCCGGCCTCGCTACACGCTTTATTAAAAACGACACTGCCATCGACAGTACACATTTTTGCGTTAGTAAGGTGGTGCTGAATATGGCCAGACAGTGTTAACTCTTCACCTGCAGCCATGTTTCATCCCAATAGTTTAAAGTTTAAAGAAAAACGGTGCTGTCCATTGTGTCAGCAGGGTGATCAGGAAACCAGTAATAAACGCTTCTGGTATTAAATGCTCCTGTTGTAACACTACTGCACACAATATAACAGTTAACAATACTTTTAAGCTGTGGCCGCGCATCAGCGCCGCCGATATTCTTTCAGCCTGTTCTGCGCCGCTGTAACGAAACGCAAAGAAAGCGAAAACAAAATTTGGTACCGCTGCCGCTAAGCCACCTTTAAAGGCTGATTTAGCCCCGGCACTGTCAGCCAGCAAAAAAAACGCCAGTGCAATACAACCGGCGACTATCACCTGAGCCAGCACGGCGAAATATGCTGATTTTCTGGCCTGGGTTGCGATATTTTCTGCCACTGTACCCCTCATTGTAATAGCCCATGCAGGGGTAGAAAAAACTTGCGAAAGTATACTTATTTGCCCCTGATTTGCAACAAAAAGCGGTTTTAGTCGCATGTTGTCCTTATCTTGGCGAAATAAAATGCTTAATCGTGCTCGGCTAATTGCATTTTGGCTAAAATACCATCCAGTTCCGCCAGACTGCTGTAATTAATTATCAGGTTACCTTTTCCTTTTTTGTTGTACATTATTTGCACCGGGGCGGCAAAACGTTCACTTAAACGTTGCTCTAATGCATCAACATCTGGGTCTTTAGCTTTACTTGCGGCCGGTGCTTTCGGCTCGAGAATGCGCCGCACCAGGCTTTCGGTTTCGCGCACCGTTAATTGTTTATGCGCTACCAGCCTTGCCGTTTCAGACTGGCTGTCATCGGTTAATGCCAGTAACGCCCGGGCATGACCCATTTCAATATCGCCGTGTTCCAGCAATACCTTAACATCGTCATTCAGGGCATTTAAGCGCAATAAATTGGTTACCGTAGTTCTGGATTTACCTACCGCATCCGCCACTTGCTGATGGGTCAGTTCAAATTCGGTTAGTAGTCTATCCAGTGCTACGGCTTCTTCCATTGCATTCAGATCTTCACGCTGAATGTTTTCAATCAATGCTATCGCCACTGCTGCTTCATCAGGCACATTTTTAATCAGACAGGGTACTTCGGCCAGACGAGCCAGCTGCGCCGCGCGCCAACGCCGTTCACCGGCAATAATTTCATAACTGTTATCGCTTACCAGGCGCACCACAATTGGCTGAATAACGCCCTGGGCTCTGATTGAACTGGCTAAATCTTCCAATCCATCCTGCGACATGTCCTTGCGCGGCTGATATTTACCAGGTCGTAAAAATTCAACGGGTAATTTTTGCAGTTCAGCCGACTGCTGATTGACACTGTTTTGCTCCGTCGTTTTATTCGACGTAAGTAAAGCATCTAAGCCCCGGCCTAAACCGCGTTTTTTTACCGACATGCGCAAAAATATCCTTTAGCTATGTGTGGCTATACTGAGGTTGCCTGACCACTGGTTTTTTTTTCTGAGCGGCGCAGAATTTCGCCGGCTAATGCCAGGTAAGCTTTTGCGCCGGTTGAATTTTTATCGTAATACATGACCGGCGTACCAAAACTTGGCGCTTCGGCAAGACGGACATTACGGGGGATCACAGCCCGGTACACTTTGTCACCAAAATGTTGTTTTAACTGCTCCGACACATCGTTTGCCAGGCGATTACGTGGGTCGTACATCGTTCGCAAAATACCTTCAATTTTTAAATCAGCGTTGATTACCGCCGCCAATTTATTGATGGTATCAACCAACGCCGTCAGGCCTTCCAGGGCAAAGTACTCACACTGCATCGGCACCAATACGGTATCAGCAGCGGCCATGGCGTTAACGGTTAACATATTCAGAGAAGGCGGGCAGTCGATGAAAATAAAATCATAGCTACTGCGGTAGTCTTTTAACGCGGTACGTAAACGCAGCTCCCGGGCAAATACGTCCATCAACCGCACTTCTGCGGCAGTAACGTCAGAATTAGCCGCGACCAGGTGATAACCACCAGTGGTTTCTTTAACCACGACTTCGACCAGCGGTTTTTGTTCGATCAGTAATTCGTAGGCGGTGGCATGTACTTCATACTTATCAACCCCGCTACCCATGGTCGCATTGCCTTGCGGATCCAAATCTATTAACAACACTTTTCGCTTGGTAGCCGCCATTGACGCCGCTAAGTTAACAGCGGTGGTGGTTTTTCCTACCCCACCTTTCTGATTGGCAATGGCGATTATTTTACCCACAAGGCTCCCTCATTATGGTTAAGTGCTGGTAAGGATAACCAAATGCCGGCTGGCATCAAGTTCAGGTACCTGCAATGGTATAACTGCGCTTACTTTAACAAAATCCGGCAAAGCTGCAATTTCTTCTTGCACTGCCGCGCCCTTCATTGCGTAAAAACGACCTGTTGGCGCCGGTAAATGGCGGCACCATTGCAGCATATCGGCAGTGGAAGCAAACGCCCGGCTTATTACGCCATCATAGTGCTGCGTGGGCTGGTGATCTTCAACCCGGCTTTGCAACGGCTGAATATTGGTTAAGCCAAGCTGCAATTTTACCTGATTTAAAAAACGGATCCGTTTGCCCAGACTATCAAGCAGAGTGAAGTTTTTCTGTGGGTAATAAATTGCCAGCAGCACACCAGGTAACCCCGGGCCTGTGCCAACATCAATAAAGTGATCGCCCTGCAAATGAGGGGCAATCACCAGACTATCCATCACATGCTTCACCAGCATATCTTCAGGGTCACGCACCGAGGTTAAATTATATGCACTGTTCCATTTATGCAGTAACTGTACATACTCAATACACTGTTGCAGCTGACTGACGCTTAGTTGCAAGCTGGTTTGTGCTACCAGCTGGCGCAGTTTATCAAGCATAGTGATCCTTTCAGGCTTATTTATGGCGGGTTAAGCAGATTTTCTTAGTAAACCCTGCTTTTTCAGATAAACCAACAGCAACGAAATTGCCGCCGGGGTAATGCCCGATATCCGTGATGCCTGGCCCACGGTAGCCGGCTGGTGTTGATTTAACTTCATAATGACTTCATTCGACAAGCCTTTTACCGAACTGTAATCAAATGCAGCGGGCAATTTTGTCGCTTCATTGCGCTGTTGTTTGGCAATTTCATCCTGCTGGCGGTTAATATAACCTTCGTACTTAATTTGAATTTCTACCTGTTCGGCAGCGATAGGATCCGCTAATGCTGGCCCCAAATCAGTAATATTGACCAATTGCTGATAGGTCATTTCCGGCCGGCGTACCAATTCTTCTAAACTGGCTTCGCGACTTAATGGTTTTTTAAGCAGCTGATTTACCGCCTCTAATGCGGGATGCTGCAGATTGATCCAACTTTGGCGCAAGCGTTGCCGCTCCAGCTCAATTTTTTCCATTTTTTCGTTAAACGCCTGCCAACGCTGATCATCTACTAAGCCAAACTCCCGGCCTTTTGCTGTTAATCGGGCATCAGCATTATCTTCACGCAACATTAATCGGTATTCGGCCCTGCTGGTAAACATCCGGTAGGGTTCTTTCGTGCCCTGAGTGGTTAAATCATCAACCAGTACGCCTAAATAGGCCTGATCGCGGCTTGGTGCCCAGGCTTCACGTTCAGTGGCAAATAACCCGGCATTCAGACCGGCCAGTAATCCCTGGGCGCCGGCTTCTTCGTAACCGGTAGTACCATTAATTTGACCGGCAAAAAACAGGCCTTTAATAAATTTAGTTTGTAAAGAACTGGTGAGATCCCGCGGATCAAAAAAGTCGTACTCGATAGCATAACCCGGCCGTGTTATATGGGCATTTTCCATGCCTTTGATTGAGCGAACTATTGATAACTGAACATCAAAAGGCAGACTGGTGGAAATACCGTTTGGATATAGTTCGTGCGTTGTCAGACCTTCTGGTTCAATAAAGATCTGATGTTTATCTTTGTCAGCAAAGCGCATGACTTTGTCTTCGATCGACGGGCAATATCGCGGCCCAATCCCTTCAATAACTCCGGTATACATCGGCGATCGATCCAGATTATCGCGGATAACCTGATGGGTATTCTCATTGGTATAGGTTATGTAACAAGGAATTTGCGGCGGATGATCACTATGGCGCCCTAAAAATGAAAATACCGGGGTTGGGTTATCACCAGGTTGGGCTTGCATAACTGAAAAATCAACCGTTCTGGCATCTATACGCGGTGGTGTGCCGGTTTTTAATCGGTCAACCCGAAATGGTAGTTCACGTAAACGTTTTGCTAAGGCGATTGAAGGTGGATCGCCTGCTCTGCCACCAGAAAACTGTTCTAAACCAATATGAATCTGACCACCTACGAAGGTTCCTACCGTTAGCACCACAGATTTAGCACTAAATTTTAAGCCCATTTGAGTGACGACACCTTTCACCTGGTCGTTTTCTACTATCAGATCATCACACGCTTGTTGAAAAATCCGCAAATTAGGCTGGTTTTCCAGGGTTTGCCGAATTGCTGCCCGATATAACTGGCGATCAGCTTGTGCTCTGGTTGCACGTACCGCAGGGCCTTTTGAACTGTTCAGGGTTCGGAATTGAATACCCCCTTTGTCGGCCGCTATTGCCATTGCGCCACCAAGGGCATCAATTTCTTTAACCAGGTGGCCTTTGCCAATACCACCAATTGCCGGATTACACGACATCTGTCCCAGCGTTTCAACGTTATGGGTTAATAATAATGTCTGTAACCCCATACGTGCAGCAGCTAAAGCAGCTTCGGTGCCAGCATGGCCTCCACCGACAACGATCACATCAAAGGATTCTTGATACAACATATCTGCCTCAACTCTGGCTGAAAAGCCGCTTAAAAATAGGGCACGTATTGTAGCGCGATCCGGCCATTTGTGAAACGCCTAAAACGGATCTGGATCGCACTTATATATATAAGATCTTTTTAAAGATCTTTTACTACTACTACTATTAAGCAGCCTGTTTTCAGTGGATAAGCAATTATAACGATATGGGATCAATAGCTTAATTAAGATCAGATCCTGTGATCAAGGTTGGATCAACTCTCTCTGAACAGGTGGACAACATGGCTACTTATGCACAGCGTCGGCTGATATTTTTTTTATTAAGGGTATAAGTACAGGTTAATAACCGGATAAACCTATAGTTATACACATTTTAAATTATTAATTTTAAACATTGTTGATAACATGGGGGTAAGGATCTCAGCTGAACAGGCCCAGATCTGGTTGATAACCTATTTTATCAACGCTTTATCAGGGAATTGTTAAGTCAATAACGGCATGGTGAGGTAGAGTAGCTGCTGGTTGGTTTTATTGCTGAGGTCAACCGGGAGCAGTAATAAGTTATCTGTTCTTCCTGAGATACTTGTGTTTTGGCGAGTGGTAATCACTCGCCTTTTTTTATGCTGTTAAGTAATTTCGGTAACCAGACCAGCGCCTGATCTTCAGGTAAATCAGCGGTAAGTACGTCTATTTCCAGGTTTGCCAACAAGGGTTTTGCGCCGTGTTGCTGTATCAATTGGCTTAGTGTTTTGCCCGCCTGACAAAAAGTATCGTAACTGGAGTCACCTAAAGTGATCACGGCGAAAGAAAGTGTGGTAAGATCACGCCGATCTTGTGCTAATTGATCCGCAAAGGGTTGAATATTATCAGGCAGATCTCCTGCGCCATAGGTGGATGTGATCACTAACCAGATGCAAGTCGGGTTTAGCTGATCCAAATCGGGTTGAAGATGAAGTTTAGTTTCATATCCCGCTTGTACCAGTGTTTCAGCAACTTGTTCTGCCACATATTCCGCTGCGCCCATTTGGCTGCCAACGAGGATTTCTATCATGAATGCCTCCAGGTGTTAAATGTTTGGCTATACTACTGGAATAAAATCGGGAAAAGCTATGTCTTTTGCCCGCTTTCGTGTTTTTACTGCATTGCAGGCCAGGTAAAAACAACAATAGCACTTACCAACAAGCCTGCGTGTGATTGAGGTTATAACAACGTATGTCTGAAACTTTGTCTTTTTCCCAGCTAATGCTGCCGGAACCGCTGGTGCGCGCGGTCACTGAACTTGGTTATGAAACCCCTTCGCCTATCCAGGCGGCGGCTATTCCAAAACTATTAGCTGGTGAAGACGTGTTAGGCCAGGCGCAAACGGGTACCGGTAAAACCGGTGCTTTTGCTCTGCCTTTACTTGCGCGGCTGGACCCAGCGCAAAATGATCCACAAATTCTGGTGCTGGCACCTACCCGTGAGCTGGCGATTCAGGTCGCTGAGGCCTTTCAGGCTTATGCGCGTTATATGCCAGCATTTCATGTACTGCCATTGTATGGTGGTCAGAGTTATACCAACCAGCTTAAATCGTTAAAGCGCGGCTCTCAGGTTATTGTCGGTACCCCCGGCCGGATACTTGATCACTTAGATCGTGGCACGCTGAAGCTGGATAAGCTGCGGGCTATCGTTCTGGATGAAGCTGATGAAATGTTACGCATGGGCTTTATCGACGATGTGCAAACCATTATGGATGCCACCCCTAAAGGTCGTCAGGTTGCGATGTTCTCTGCAACTATGCCAGCGCAAATTCGGGCGATTGCGCAAAAGCATTTAAAAAATGCGGAAGAAATTAAAATTGCTTCGAAAACCAGTACGGTGGAGCGGATCACCCAGCGTTATGTATTACTGGATTCAAACCAGAAGCTGGATGCGTTGACCCGCTTACTTGAAGGTGAAGAATACGATGCCAGCATTGTGTTCGTACGCACTAAAAGTGCCACAGAAGAAATTGCTGAAAAACTCGGCGCCCGTGGCTACGCAGTAGCCTGTTTAAATGGTGATATGAACCAGGCACACCGGGAACAAACCATTCGCCGGATGAAGGCCAGTCAGATTGATATCATAGTAGCAACAGATGTTGCTGCCCGTGGTCTGGATGTTGAGCGTATTAGCCTGGTGGTTAACTACGACATTCCGTACGACAGCGAAGCTTATGTACACCGGATTGGTCGTACCGGCCGTGCGGGTCGCGAAGGTAAAGCAATATTATTTGTATCCCCACGCGAACGTCGTTTATTGCGGACCATTGAGCACGCAACCAAGCAGCCTATCGAGCAAATGTCGCTACCTACCGGTCAGGTGATTGAGCAGCGTCGGATAGAATCGTTCCGTGAGCAACTGGCACAAACTATTGAAACACAGAACCTGAGTTTCTTTCAGGAGCTGGTAACCGACTGGCGTGAAAAGCTTGAAACCACCGATGTTGATCTGGCTGCCGCTTTGTTGTTTTTAGCTCAGAAAGATCAGCCATTAAATGTGGCCAAGCAATTTCCGGAATTACGTCAGCCGCACGCACGTGGTGAGCGGGAAGAGCGGCCGCGGCGTGAGCGTAGTGACCGTCCGGAACGTTCAGGTGAGCGCAATGAGCGCTCAGGCGAACGGCCAGATCGTGGGCCACGGGTACGCCGCGAAATGAAAGGTGATTACAACAATTACCGGATTGAAGTAGGCAAAGAGCACGGTGTCCGTGCGGGTGATATTGTTGGTGCTATTGCCAACGAAGCGAATATCGACAGTCAGTTTATTGGCAATATAAAGTTATTTGACCATTTCAGTACGGTTGAATTACCGGCGAACATTCCTGCTGAAATTTTTCAGCATCTGAAAAAAGTGTATGTGCGTAAGCAAAAGCTGAATATCAGTATTGATACCGGTAGTGCAGCAGGTAACGCCACGCCAAACAGTGCTGGTGAGCGTCGCAGTGGTCCTGGCCCACGGCCGGGTGCCGCACCTCGTGCACCACGCAAACCGCGCGATTAATATTCGTTAAACCGCTTTATGATCAGGCCCCGCTTTGCGGGGCTTTTTTTTGGCGACAGAATCACTGTTATACGTGCTGAACGCTGCTTGTTTAGCAGCCAGAAGTTCCTTATCGTAGTCGGCTTGTTTTTATGCGTTACATAATAAGAGAGTACCTGGTTATGCCTGCAGTCTGGTCCCGACTTTCCACACGTCGATCATCTCAACCTTCTAAATCACTATCCATAATACTGTTAGGCCTGTTAACCACGTTACTGTGCGCCCAGGTGTCTGCTAACGGTGCTATCCGCCAGACCAAAGGGGACTTTGAAGATAAGTTCCGGCAGTTAGACGAAGTGCTGCCAACACCGAATATTTATCGTAACGCAGCCGGAGAGCCAGGCCAGCAGTACTGGCAGCAGCAGGTTAATTATAAAATGGACGTGGTGCTGGATGAAGCTAAACGTCAGTTAAGCACTAAGCAGCAAATCAGCTATTTGAACAATTCACCTTATACTCTGAAGTATTTGTGGCTGCACCTTGATCAGAATATTTTTAAAAATGATTCGATGGCGGAAATGACCACCGATTTTGGTGGTGTTGGTCGCCGTGGACCGGCCACTTCTATCGGTGAAGGTGAAATTACCGCCCGTTTAAGTCTGGAGGAGTTACGCCGTCAGCAGTTTATGGCAGATAACGAACTGGGCTTTCAGATCTCCAATGTAAAAAGCAGTAACGGTAAAGCACTGCCGGTAACAATGGTCGGTACCTTGATGCGGATTGACCTGGACAAGCCGTTAAAACCAGGCCAGCAAGTCGATTTCAGTTTAGATTTTGCCTTTAATATTGTAGAAGAAGATGCCGTGTCGGCCCGTGCCGGCTATGAGCATTTCCCGGATGATGCGCGTGAAGGCGGCAATGATATTTTTTTACTGGCGCAGTGGTTTCCGCGCTTAGTGGCGTATACCGATTATGAAGCATGGACCAATAAAGAGTTTTTAGGCCGGGGAGAATTTACCCTGGAGTTTGGTGACTATGACGTTAAGTTGACGGTGCCGGCAGACCATATTGTTTCCTCGACGGGTGAGCTGCAAAACAGCAGTAAAGTATTAAACCGCGAGCAAATAAACCGGCTGGAGCAAGCGAAAACGGCGAAGCGGCCAGTATTTGTTGTAACCGAACAAGAAGCGCTGGAGAACGAGAAAGCCGGCACTGATCAAACCAAAACATGGCATTTTAAAGCCAGCAAAGTTCGGGATTTTGCCTGGGCATCATCACGTAAATTTATCTGGGATGCTAAAGGCTACCAGCAAGGTGGCAGCGAACAACCCTTTGTTATGGCGATGTCGTTTTATCCCAAAGAAGGCGGCGAGTTGTGGCAGAAGTATTCTACCGAAGCTGTGGTCCATACCATGGAAGTATATTCCCGTTTTTCATTCGATTATCCTTATCCGGTGGCGCAATCGGTTAATGGCCCGGTAGGCGGCATGGAATATCCGATGATTACCTTTAACGGCCCGCGCACCAAATTGCAGGATGATGGCAGCCGTACTTACTCGCAGGCTGAGAAGCGTTTTTTAATCGGCGTGGTAATTCATGAAGTCGGCCATATTTATTTTCCGATGATCGTGAACTCTGACGAGCGGCAATGGACCTGGATGGACGAAGGCTTAAACAGCTTTCTGGATGGCGTAGCTGGCAGGGAATGGGATCCGACGATTCCATGGGGAGTGGAGCCGCGTGACATTGTTGATTATATGAAGTCAGACGTGCAGGTTCCTATTATGACCCAGTCTGACAGTGTGCTGCGTTTGGGCCCGAATGCCTATACCAAGCCTGCTGCAGCGTTAAATATATTGCGTGAAGTCATTTTGGGCCGGGAACTGTTTGATTTCGCCTTTAAAGAATATGCCGCCCGCTGGAAGTTCAAACGGCCTACTCCTGCTGATTTTTTCCGTACCATGGAAGAAGCCAGTGGCGTTGATCTGGACTGGTTCTGGCGGGGTTGGTTTTACAGCACTGACCATGTCGATATTGCGCTGGATAAAGTATTTCAGCTGCGCTTAGATACTAAAAACCCGGATATCGACTTTCAGCGTGAACGTCAGCAGGAGCTGGATAAGCCGGTTTCGCTATTTGTTGAGCGCAATAAAGCAGAAAATAAAGTGCTGTGGGTCGATCAGAATCCGGATGTGCGCGATTTTTATGATGACAACGATCGTTTCACTGTCACCAATAAAGAGCGTAATGCGTACAACAAATTTTTGCATGAACTCGAGCCCTGGGAGCGTAAAGCCTTTGAGCGAGCCGTTGCCGAAGATAAAAACTACTATGTACTCCAGTTTAGTAACAAAGGCGGCCTGGTCATGCCTATTTTACTGCAGCTGAATTATGCCGATGGTAGCAGCGAACAGCAGTATATTCCTGCTGAGATCTGGCGTCGTAGTCCAAAGGCGGTTAATAAACTGATTGTTACGGCCAAAGACAAAGTATTGCAGGAAGTGATTGTCGATCCGAAATGGGAAACTGCCGATGTCGATATTGAAAATAACTTTTATCCACGACGGATAGTGCCATCACGGATTGAGGCTTATAAATCGGAGAAAAGTAAAGCTAAAGTCAGCCGCGATATTATGCAGGACATTAAAACCGAAGTGAAAGATCCGGCAAAAAAATCAGAGACCGATAAGTCAACAGAGCAGGGCGGCAACTAATGCGCGGCTTGCTGAGTCTGCTGTTACTGGCTTGCTGCTGTGGCCAACTGGCAGCCCACGAGCTGAAAACAGCACTGAGTAAAGTGCTGTTTAATCCACGCAGCGGCAATATTGAAGTGATGCATCGTTTTTACGTGCATGATGCTGAGCATGGGGTGAAGCAGTTGTTTGATAAAAACGCTGATTTACTCAACAGTGAGCAGACGCAGCAGTTGTTTAATGGTTATGTCAGTGACCATTTCAGTATAGCCCGGTTATCAGGTGAGCCACTGCCATTGTCGCTGGTAGGTGGCCAGTTGGATGGCCGCTTTTACTGGGTATATCAGGAAGCGGCTATTCCGGCGGAAATTGCCGGCCTGCGTATAAAGCACAATGCGTTGCAGGGACTGTGGCCAGCGCAAATTAACACTGTAAATATTGAAGGGCGCGGCGCGATTAAAACCCTTAGTTTTGACAGTAAAACCGACTGGCAGCAGGTAAGTTTTTAATTCAGGCTTTAAAAAACCCTGAACTAACGCTATATAACACGCTATACCTGTTCGCTGGAGAGTGTCATGATTGTTGCCTGCCCGAATTGTAATAGTTTGAATCGTTTGCCGGCCGACAAAACCGCACTTGAGGGACGTTGTGGCAAATGCAAACAGATGCTGTTTACTCAGCAGCCATTGGAGCTGACCTCAGTTAACTTTGCCGCCCATGCCAATAAAGCAGAACTGCCATTGGTGGTTGATTTCTGGGCCAGCTGGTGTGGGCCATGTAAAAACTTTGCGCCGGTGTTTAACCAGGCTGCTCAAGAGCTCGAGCCACAATTCCGCTTCGGTAAGATTAATACCGAACAGCAACAACAATTAGCAGCACAGTTTAATATTCGCTCTATTCCTACCATAATGTTATTTAAACAAGGCAAGGTTCTGGCGCAGCAAGCAGGGGCTATGCCCGGTCAGGCCTTTAGCCAGTGGCTATCTCAGTATAAGTGAGTATTCACAAACTAAATTTATTTATAATGGAGGCAATATGACGGAAGCACGCTTCACCCTCAGCAGCCCTGATCTGCAGGAAGGTCATTTTATGGCCAAAGATCATGAATTTGATGGCTTTGGTTGTAATGGTAATAACGTTTCACCGGCGCTTGAGTGGCAAAACCCACCACAGAACACTAAAAGTTATGCCGTTACCGTGTTTGACCCGGATGCACCGACCAGTTCAGGTTTCTGGCACTGGCTGGTCACGGATATTCCGGCCGATGCCACCGGTTTTGCTCAAGGCGTTGGCAATGGCCGTTTACCCCCTGGCTGTCGTACTTTTAAAAATGATTATGCCAGCAAAGAATTTGGCGGCGCCTGCCCGCCAGAGGGCCATGGCATGCACCGCTATCAGTTTACCGTTTGGGCCTTACCAGAAGAAACCCTGGCAGTACCGGATGATGCCAGTGCTGCGGTAGTCAGTTTTATGCTTAATGCCAATGCATTGGGTAAGGCAACACTAACAGCCACTTACGCCCGCTAGTTGCTGTTTGAACAACGACATACTCGACTAAGGCCGCATATCGCGGTCTTTTTTTCTGGGCTAAGCTAAGCGTCTGGTTCAGCTTGCAAGTAATGGATAGGTTATTCTGCTACCGTCATCACAACGCTTATATGTGCTTTTAGCCGGCTTCTTCAGTCAGTTGCTATGCCTGGGCGTAGCACGTTTTGCCTATACGCCATTATTGCCTATTATGCAGCAGCAAACCCAACTGGATGACGCCACCGGCGGCTATCTGGCCGCCACGAATTATTTGGGCTATATGGCGGGGGCGCTGTTAGCCGCCAATCTGAATAATCTGCAGCTAAAGGATTCTCTGTACCGGCTTGGCTTGCTGCTGGCGGTTATCAGCACCTTGTGTATGGCATTAACTCAAAACGTCTATCTGTGGGCATGCTGGCGCTTTGTGGCAGGCTTAAGTAGTGCCGGCTCAATGCTGATTGCTTCTGGCCTGATTATGCATTGGCTACTCAGCCATCAGCAGCGCGCTGAGTTGGGTATCCACTTTGCCGGCCTGGGTTTAGGTATCGCCATGTCGGCGCTATTGGTCGAGTTTTTGCTAACGTTCGGGCTCGATTGGCGCGCACAGTGGTACTACTTTGCCACTCTCGCTGTTGGCTTAGCCATTCCAGCCTGGCGATGGTTGCCCCGGCCTGAACTTATCAGTAAGCAGCACAAAACGGTGCCCGCCGATTCGCCACCGTCAAAACGCTTTATGCGCCTGATGCTGGCCAGCTATTTTTGTGCCGGCTACGGCTATGTGATTAGCGCTACTTTTATTGTGGCGATTGTGGAGCGCATGCCTGGCCTGGCCGGCAGCGGCAACCTGAGTTTTATTGTGCTGGGCTTAGCCGCGGCACCGGCCGTGCTGCTATGGGATATTGTTGCCCGTAAAACCGGCTACCTGAAAGCCATAGCGCTGGCGCTGCTGTTGCAAATGCTGGCCATTATATTACCGCTTTGGTTAAACTCGCTTAGTGCGGTGCTATGTAGTGCGGCGTTATTTGGTGCCACTTTTATTGGCATAGTCAGTTTGGTGCTTACCATGGCAGGGCGTTTATATCCCAGTAAACCAGCCAAACTAATGGGTAAGATGACCTTAGCTTATGGCAGTGCTCAGGTTGTTGCGCCTGCTATTACTGGTTATCTGGCAGAAGTAAGTGGTTACTACGATACAGGTTTGCTGCTAGCGGCCGGTATGGTTGGTTTGGGTGCGGTGATAATAGCCGCACTCATCATTACTGATAAAACCGCGCAGCAGCTGGATGCCAGCTATTAGCTATTTACCGATACAGAACGAGCTGAAAATTCTGCCCAGCAAATCGTCCGAGCTAAACTCACCGGTAATTTCATTTAAGTGTTGCTGGGTTAACCGCAGTTCTTCCGCCAGAATTTCACCGGCGATATAGCTGTGCAGTTGTTCCTGACCGATAGTCAGATGTTCGGCGGCGCGGTCCAGTGCATCTAAATGGCGACGGCGGGCCGGAAAGCTGCCTTCGGTACTGGCATCAAAGCCAATACATTGTTTTAGATGCTCGCGCAGGGCATCGATACCGGCACCGGTTTTCGCCGATATGCTGTAAACGGGAGTCTTGTTGCTGGTCTGCTTTACATCTGGTATCAGTACTTCGCCGGTAATATCCGCTTTATTACGAATAACGGTAACGCCTAAGCTCGCTGGCAGACGGTCAATAAAGTCGGGCCAGATATCATGAGGATCGGTAGCCTCTGTTGTAGTGCCATCCACCATAAACAGTACCCGATCGGCCTGGGCAATTTCCTGCCAGGCGCGTTCAATACCAATTTGTTCTACCTGATCAGTCGCCTCACGCAACCCTGCGGTATCAATAATATGCAGCGGCATGCCATCAATATGAATATGCTCGCGCAATACATCACGGGTGGTGCCGGCAATTTCGGTAACAATAGCGGCTTCGCGGCCGGCCAGGGCATTTAACAAGCTGGATTTACCGGCATTAGGCCGGCCAGCTATTACTACTTTCATGCCTTCGCGCAGGATACTGCCTTGCGCCGCTTGCTTAGTTACGGTTGCAAGATAATCAATTATCTCCGCTAAATCGGTAGCGACTTTGCCATCGGATAGAAAGTCGATTTCTTCATCCGGAAAGTCAATTGCCGCTTCGACATACATTCGCAGGTAAATGACTTTTTCGACCAGTTCATGGATCCGGCGCGAGAATTCGCCCTGCAGTGATTGCATGGCAGAGCGCGCTGCCTGCACACTGCTGGCGTCAATTAAATCGGCTATCGCTTCAGCCTGGGCTAAATCGAGCTTATCATTTAAAAAGGCGCGCTCGGAAAACTCACCCGGCCGTGCGATGCGCACATTTGGCTGGGCCAATACCTGTTTTAACAGCATATCAAGCAGCACCGGCCCGCCATGTCCTTGCAACTCGAGTACGTCTTCGCCGGTAAAAGAATTGGGCCCTGGGAAGTACAGCGCGATGCCCTGATCCAGCACAGCGGCATCACTATCAAAGAAGGGTAAATACTCTGCATAGCGTGCTTTAGGCAGTTTGTGCAGCATGGCTTTGGCTACGGCTTTGGTGTCGGGGCCGGAAATACGAATAATACCCACACCGGCACGGCCGGGGGCAGTGGCTAATGCGGCGATGGTGCCAGTAGTAAACATAGTTGCTCTCTTAATGGAAAAAGCCTGTCGCTTGATGCTGACAGGCTATTTTGGTTTTTGCATGTTGGCCAGGGGAAGGAAATCGTTATTTCGCCGCTTTCGACAGCACTTCGCTGCTTTTAGAAACAACGGGGCTGTCTCAACCTGCGCGACATCCTTGTCGCTGCTACATAACGACACCTTACCCATGCCTTAAATTAGACTAAGCCTTCTTGGTATGTAAGCCTTTCTTTTCCATGCCTTTGTAGATATACAGCATCTGCGCCAGTGAAATCAGGTTACTGACCAGCCAGTACAACACCAGGCCGCTTGGGAACCAGATAAAGAACACAGAGAAAGCGACCGGCATCCACATCATAATTTTCTGTTGTAGCGGATCGGTTACCTGCATCGGCGTCAATCTTTGCATGGCAAACATACTTAAACCAAACAGCACTGGCAGGATATAGAACGGATCTTTGGTCGATAAATCCGTGATCCACAGCATAAAGGGCGCGTGGCGTAGCTCCACGCTCTCGACGAATACCCAGTACAAGGCTAAGAAAATTGGCATCTGCACCAGCATCGGTAAACAGCCACCCATCGGGTTTACTTTTTCTTTGCGATACAGCTCCATCATAGCCGGCCCCATTTTCTGGCGGTCGTCTTTGTAACGGGCTTGCAGTTCTTCAATCTTAGGCTTTAAGTTACGCATCTTAGCCATAGATTCGTATTGAATCTTGGTTAGCGGGTACATCACACCTTTCACCATAATGGTGATCAGGATAATGGCCAGGCCCCAGTTAATCACAAAGCTTTGGATGGTGGTCAGTAACCAGAACAATGGCTGAGAGATAAACCACAGGAAACCATAGTCAACGGTTAAGTCCAGACCATTGGCCAGCTCTGCTAATTTGTCCTGCTGCTTCGGACCGGCATAAAAGGCGCTGCCAATAACAGTAGTCTGGCCAGGTTGCAATTCGATAATATCGCTGCGGCTGCCAATAACACCTTTATTGCCTGATACCATACTGTACAAGCGGTTTTGCTGTTGCTGATCAGGTACCCAGGCCGCGACGAAATAGTGCTCGAGCATGGCTACCCAGCCACCAGTAGTGTTTAACGCCAGATTCTTTTTGGCCATATCGTCGAAGTCGTATTTCTCATAACGCTCTTCGCTGGTGCCATAGGCTGCACCACGGTAAATCGGCATCATCATGCTGCTGCTTTCACCGTTATCAATATTTTGAGCTAAATGCTGGTAAGGTTGAAAACGTTTGCTGACATCACTTTGGTTTTCAATTAAATACTCTACCCGGACATCATATTTGCCGCGACTGAATATAAAGCGTTTTTCAATTTTTAAGCCATTAAAGTTGGTGGTGAGTGGCACGACCAATTCATCGCTATTCTCAGACAGTTGATATTGCTGCTGCTCAAACTGATAAGGCTGTCTGCTGTTGGTTTGATCATCCGGACCGTCGGCACCAATTAAGCCAGATTGTGCGGTGTACTCGAAGCCTGGCAATTTGCGCATCAGCACATAAGGTTCTTCGCTGCCTTTGGTTAACGGAAATTGCGGTAAGGTCAGACCGACAATGTCACCACGACTGGTATCAATTTCAACGTTTAATACATCAGTCGCTACGCTAACTTTCTGCGCAGTCGGCGCGGCATTGGTAATAACCTGACTGGGGGCATCATCACCGGTAAGTCTGATATCACCGTTGTTGCTGCTACCAGGCGTTATATTCTGCGACTGTTCAACAGCAGCAGGCGTGGCGATGGGTTTTGGGCCATAATCTTTTTGCCATTCCTGCCAGAGGAAAAAACTGACGATTGCCAGGGCAATTACTAAAAAACTGCGTTGTGAATCCATGGGTTAGCTTTTCTCATTATGCTTATCAGGAACGGGATCATCACCGCCCTTATGTAAGGGGTGACATTTTAATATGCGTTTGCCTGCTAACCAAGCACCTTTTACCGCGCCAAAGCGTTCAATAGCAGTAATGGCATAGTGTGAACATGTTGGATGGAAGCGACAGTGTGGCCCTAGCAGTGGGCTTACTCCCCGCTGATAGCCACGAACCAGCATTAACATCAGCTTGATTGTAAAGCGATGTACTGGCGAGCGATTTTGCTCCATAGCCGTTCCAGTTGTTGCAAAAGTTCACTATTCGGGGTGTTGCTGATATCACCCTTTACCATTAATACCAGATCGACGCCGGGCAGCTGGTGTTGATGCAAACGAAAGCTGTCACGCACACATCGTTTTATACGATTGCGTTGCACGGCCAATTTAACACGTTTTTTAGCGATAGTAAGGCCTAATCGCGGATGTGCAAGCTGATTTGGTTTTGCAAGAATGGTAAACAGGGGAGACGCAACCCGAAAAGGGTGTTGGAATACATTATCAAATTGACTGGGAGCTAACAGGCGTAACTCCCGGCCGAAGTTCAGGCTGACCACGCAGCGCTTAACAGCCGATTACGCTGATAAACGCTGACGGCCCTTAGCACGGCGACGCGCTAAAACCTGACGACCATTTTTAGTGGCCATACGTGCACGGAAACCGTGGTTGCGCTTGCGTTTTAATACGCTTGGTTGAAACGTTCTTTTACTCATAATTTCATCCGTCCGGTCGAAATATTTACTAAGATTACCTGTGTTTTAGCAAATATACCAAAACGCAGCTGACAAAAATGAGCGCGAATTTTAAGTAGTTCGGTGCCGAAAGTCAATGCGATCCTCGCTTTTATTCTGATCTGATCGTTGTTTATATCGCCAACTTAATAAGTTTTCCACAGCCACACTGATCTTACTGAATAAAATGTGAGTTATTTATTTTTTAAGCCAGAAACAGCAGCCGATTATGATTAGTATTATCAAATAGAATAAGGCTTTTAAATTGTATTAATACAAAGGCTTGTGTTATTTATAGACCTCGCTGGGTTTTTTTTGAAAAGTCAACATTGAACTTGTGGATAAGATCATAGGATAATGGCCGACTTGCGTAGGGATACCAGCCCTAACTTATCATTTTAATCAGGGCTTCAGGAGAGACGGTGTATCAATCTGTTTGGCAAAATTGTTTACAGGCTTTGCAATCTGAACTGCCAGCCCAACATTTCAGTATGTGGATCCGGCCGCTACAAGCTGACAGTTCGTCTGATTCTCTGATCCTGTATGCGCCAAACCGCTTTGTACTGGATTGGGTACGAGAGAAGTATTTAAACCGGATCCTTGAATTGATCCAGGATTATTGTGGCGATGATGCACCACGACTTAAGTTTGATGTCGGTAACAGTCAGCAACAAACAAAGCGACCCCCGGGTAATAGTCACTTACCTCAAGCAGAACCGGCGGCTAACAATTCGATACCGGCACCGCGGGAAGCCGCTGAGCCCGCTCCGAAGACTATAGTGCGCAGCAACGTCCGGGCAAATTACACCTTTACTAACTTTGTTGAGGGTAAATCGAATCAGTTAGCACGTGCCGCAGCCAGTCAGGTTGCTGATAATCCGGGTACTGCTTATAACCCCTTGTTTATTTATGGCGGCACCGGCCTGGGTAAAACCCACTTATTACACGCGGTCGGTAACGGTATTCTTGCGAAAAAGCCTGATGCCAAAGTCATTTATATGCACTCTGAACGTTTTGTTCAGGATATGGTTAAAGCATTACAAAACAATGCCATAGAAGAGTTTAAACGTTATTATCGTTCGGTAGATGCGCTACTTATCGATGACATTCAGTTTTTTGCTAATAAAGAGCGGTCACAAGAAGAGTTCTTTCATACGTTTAATGCCTTGCTTGAAGGCAACCAGCAAATTATTTTAACCAGCGACCGTTATCCCAAAGAAATTGACGGCGTGGAAGATCGTTTAAAGTCTCGCTTCGGTTGGGGCCTGACCATTGCCATAGAGCCTCCTGAGTTGGAAACCCGGGTAGCAATTCTGATGCGTAAGGCGCAGGAGAACCAAATCCGCCTGCCGGAAGAAGTTGCCTTTTTCGTGGCAAAGCGATTGCGTTCAAACGTGCGGGAATTAGAAGGGGCGTTAAATCGGGTTATTGCTAATGCTAACTTCACCGGCCGGCCTATTACCATTGATTTCGTGCGGGAAGCATTACGAGATTTACTGGCGTTGCAAGATAAACTGGTTACTATTGAAAACATTCAGAAAACAGTGGCCGAGTATTATAAAATCCGCGTTGCCGATTTATTGTCGAAACGGCGCTCTCGCTCGGTAGCGCGGCCGCGACAAATGGCCATGGCATTATCAAAAGAATTAACCAACCACAGCTTGCCAGAAATTGGCGATGCCTTTGGTGGCCGCGACCATACCACGGTATTACATGCCTGTCGCAAGATTGAATCTTTAAAGGAAGAAACCCACGAAATTAAAGAGGATTTTCAAAACCTCATTCGCACGTTATCTTCATAGCCGGTTTTAACAGGGACATCCTAACTAAGGTTAAGCTATGCAATTTGTGATCAACAGAGACGCCTTACTCAAGCCACTGCAAATGGTCTCGGGCGCCATTGAACGACGCCACACCTTACCTATTTTATCCAATGTGTTGATAGAAGTAAGTGAGCAACAGCTAGCGCTGACGGGTACCGATTTAGAAGTTGAACTAGTGGCTACTACTGATGCGGTGCAGGTGCAGCAGGTTGGCAGGGTTACCGTGCCGGCTAAAAAGTTGCTGGATATTTGTCGCAGCTTGCCAGAAAACAGTGATATTAAAGTAGTACTGCAAGCCGAGAGCTGTATCTTAACTTGTGGTAAAACCAAGTTTACGTTGTCTACGCTTAGTGCGGCAGAATACCCTAATCTGGAAAGTTGGCAGGGCGAAGTTGATATCAGTATCAGCCGTCAGCAATTGCGTAAGTTATTGGATGACACAGCCTTTTCAATGGCCAACCAGGACGTAAGATACTATTTAAACGGCTTGTTGTTTGAAGTCGACAACGGTAGCCTGACCGCAGTAGGCACGGATGGTCATCGGCTGGCACTAAGTAAACTGGCGTTGCCTGGAGTTAATTTGCAGCAAAAGCAAATTATTATCCCGCGTAAGGGCGTACTGGAAATTATGCGCTTACTGGCCAATGACGACCAGATTATCCAGTTAAGTCTGGGCCAGAATCATATCCGCTTATCCGATCAGGGCTTTACCTTCAGCAGCAAGCTTATCGATGGTCGGTTCCCTGACTATCGCCGGGTACTACCACGCAATAGCACCAAGTTAGTTACAGCGCATCGGCCGGTAATTAAAGACGCCTGTACCAGAGCGTCTATTTTATCCAACGAAAAATATCGTGGCGTGCGCTTTACCTTAAGTAACGATGAACTGCAAATCATGGCGAATAACCCCGAGCATGAGCAAGCTGAAGAAGTTATTGAGGTTGAATATCAGGGGGATCCACTGGAGATTGGGTTTAACGTCGGCTATATGCTGGATGTGCTTAACACCCTTAATACCGACCTGGTCATTTTGCATTTAAATGATGCTAACTCCAGCACCATGATTGAGGGCGTTGGTAATGAAGGCGCCAGCTACGTTGTTATGCCAATGCGATTATAAGTAATGGCGTTACTGTCGTTGCAACTTAGCCAGTTTCGCAATATAGCGGCGCTGGCTTTTACTGCCCACCCTGAGTTTAATCTTATTTATGGTGAAAATGGTAGCGGCAAAACCAGTTTGCTCGAGGCGATTTATTACCTGGCACATGGGCGGTCATTTCGTAGCCGGGCGCATCAACGGCTGATTAAAGACGACAGCGAACAGTTTATCCTGCACGCTAAGGTCAGTAATAATCAGCAAGAATACAGTTTGGGTTTGCAACGAAACCGCTCGGCTGAACTGTTGCTGCGCCTCAATGGTGCTAATGTGCAAAGGTTGGCGGAGTTTGCCAGCTTATTGCCGGTACAGCTACTTACCCCTGATAGCTTTCGCCTGTTCTTTGGCGGCCCGAAAGAGCGCCGGCAATTTTTTGATATGGGTGTGTTCCACGTGGAACCTGGTTTCTTCCCGGTATGGTTGCAGTTTAGTCGGGTGCTAAAACAACGCAATGCTTTATTAAAGCAGCGTCGTCGCTACGACGATGAATTCGCATACTGGGATCAGCAGTTCGCTAACCTCGCCTGGCAGCTACACGCTCATCGTCAGCATTACATCGATCAGTTAAGTGAGGCGTATCGACAATTAGTATCAGCGAATCCCTTGTTAGCTGATGTCAGCATGCAGTTGCAAAGCGGTTGGCCAGAAAGAATAGATAGTGAAAAAGCGTTATTGGATCTACTGCAACACAGTTTTGATCAAGATTGCCGGCAGGGCTTTAGTCAGTATGGTCCACAAAAAGCCGATTTAAAATTAAAAAAAGCTCAGTTGCCAGTGGAAGAAGTATTATCCCGTGGCCAACTAAAAGTGTTATTATTTGCACTTAAAATCGCCCAAAACAATGTAATCAGTAATAGTGGTAATAAGCAGCCACTGTTACTAATTGATGATTTGGCGTCTGAACTGGATGCCAGTTCAACCCAACTTGTTTTTGAGTATTTAACCCAGATTAATTCACAGGTATTTATTACTGCAATTAATGCTGATCAGGTTTCACCTTATATTGCTGCCGAGCGTAGCAAGATGTTTCACGTGGAACACGGTCAGATAACAGCACGGACAGACGAAGATGGCCGAACAACATAATTACGATTCCTCAAGTATTAAAGTATTAAAAGGGCTGGATGCCGTTCGTAAAAGACCAGGCATGTACATCGGTGACACCGACGACGGCACCGGCTTACATCATATGGTGTTCGAGGTAGTCGATAACTCAATCGATGAAACGCTCGCTGGCTATTGCACTGATATCTGGGTAACGATTCACAGCGATGGCTCGGTGTCCGTTCGCGATAACGGCCGCGGTGTACCTACCGAAATGCACGAAGAGGGTGTATCAGCTGCTGAAGTTATTATGACCGTGCTGCACGCCGGTGGTAAGTTTGACGAAAACTCTTATAAGGTGTCAGGCGGTTTGCACGGCGTGGGTATTTCCGTGGTAAATGCGTTGTCCGACAAATTAGAACTGACTATCCGTCGGAAAGGTCAGGTACATAACCAGATTTACCATTTAGGCGTGCCCCAGGCACCTTTGGGGGTAATTGGTGAAACCGACGATACCGGTACCGCTATCCGCTTCTGGCCAAGCCCAACCGTATTTAGCGATATCGATTATCACTACGATATTCTGGCAAAACGTTTACGTGAACTGTCATTTCTTAACTCTGGGGTCAGTATTATTCTGACGGACGAGCGTAATGACAAAAAAGACCACTTTAAATATGAAGGTGGTATTGAAGCCTTTGTGCAGTATTTAAACCGCAGCAAAACCAGCGTTCACCCTAAAGCGTTTTATTTTTCTGATCAGCGTGAAGATGGCATTTCAGTAGAAGTGGCCATGCAGTGGAACGACAGTTATCAGGAAAATGTGTTTTGTTTTACCAATAATATTCCACAGCGCGATGGCGGAGCTCACTTAGCCGGTTTTCGTGGGGCATTAACCCGGGTGTTAAATAACTATATTGAACACGAAGGTTACGCCAAAAAAATGAAAGTGCAGGCGTCAGGTGACGATGCCCGCGAAGGTTTAACGGCCGTAGTCAGTGTTAAAGTACCAGACCCGAAATTCAGCTCGCAAACCAAAGATAAGCTGGTATCCAGCGAAGTCCGCTCTGCCGTTGAAGGTGTGATGGGCGAGAAGTTAAACGAATACCTGTTAGAAAACCCAGGCGATGCCAAAATCATCGTTGGTAAAATTGTTGATGCGGCCAGAGCCCGCGATGCAGCGCGTAAAGCTCGGGAAATGACCCGGCGCAAAGGCGCTTTAGACATTGCTGGCTTGCCTGGAAAATTGGCAGACTGTCAGGAAAAAGACCCGGCGTTCTCAGAACTGTACATCGTAGAGGGTGACTCTGCGGGTGGGTCTGCCAAGCAGGGCCGTAACCGCAAAAATCAGGCAATATTACCGCTGAAAGGTAAAATTCTGAACGTTGAAAAAGCCCGCTTTGACAAAATGTTGTCATCGCAGGAAGTCGGAACCTTAATAACCGCCTTAGGTTGTGGTATCGGCCGCGAAGAATATAACCCTGATAAAACCCGTTACCACAGTATCGTATTAATGACCGATGCCGACGTCGACGGCTCGCACATCCGCACCTTATTACTGACCTTTTTCTACCGGCAAATGCCTGAATTAATTGAGCGTGGTTATATTTATATTGCCCAGCCGCCCTTATTTAAAGTGAAAAAAGGCAAGCAAGAACAATATATTAAAGATGAACCCTCGTTAGTTGAACACTTAACGACGTTGGCGCTGGATGAAGCAACCTTACATGTAAACGCTGACGCACCGGGTATCGGTGGCGAGCACCTGGAAAAACTGGTGCGTTTGTATCACAAGGTTACTGCTATTATTAACCGCTTAAGCCGGAAAATACCTTACAACCTGTTAAATGAGCTTATTTATGTCACAGGCTTAAGCCCGGAAAATGTTAAAGATAAAACCGTAGTGGAAGCCTGGGTTAAAACTCTGGCTAAACGACTGGATGATAAAGAAGGTGATGGTTCCAGCTACAAGTATGACGTGATTGAAGATCGGGAACGTCATTTATTCCAGCCTAAAATCATTATTCGTCAACACGGTATCGATAACGAATATGCACTGCACTACGATTTTATTACCTCGCGTGATTATCAGAATATTGTTGCCCTGGGTGACGAAATTCGAGATCTGATTGAAGAAGGTGGTTTTATTCGTCGCGGTGAGAAAGTAAAAGCCGTTGAAACCTTTGTTGAAGCACTCGACTGGCTAATGGCGGAGTCTAAGCGCGGCCTGTACATTCAGCGCTATAAAGGACTGGGCGAGATGAACCCGGATCAACTGTGGGAAACCACCATGGACCCACAAAACCGGCGCATGTTGCAGGTTACTATTGAAGATGCCGTCGGCGCTGACCAACTGTTTGCTACCCTGATGGGTGACCATGTTGAGCCGCGACGGGCCTTTATTGAAGAGAACGCGTTGTACGTTGCCAATTTAGACGTATAGTTTTTTTACCAGATAACAAGACAGGGGCTGCGGCCCCTCAGTCATTTTAGCTAGTTAGCAGCGCATGCATAATTACGATATAAAAACCTTTCAGGGCCTGATATTAGCCCTGCAAGATTACTGGGCACGTCAGGGCTGCGTTCTGGTGCAGCCACTGGATTTAGAAGTGGGCGCCGGCACCTTTCACCCCATGACGTTTTTACGTTCCTTAGGGCCAGAGCCTACCAACGTGGCTTATGTGCAGCCATGTCGGCGGCCAACTGATGGCCGTTATGGTGAAAACCCCAACCGGTTGCAGCATTACTACCAGTTTCAGGTGATTTTAAAGCCGTCACCAGACAATATTCAGGAGCTGTACCTGGGCTCATTGCGTGAGTTAGGTATTGATACCCTGGTGCATGATATTCGTTTTGTTGAAGACAACTGGGAGTCACCAACCTTAGGCGCCTGGGGCCTGGGCTGGGAAGTGTGGTTAAACGGCATGGAAGTGACGCAGTTTACTTATTTCCAGCAGGTAGGAGGCTTAGAATGCCGGCCGGTAACCGGGGAAATTACCTATGGTTTAGAGCGTCTGGCCATGTACATTCAGGGTGTTGACTCAATTTATGACTTAGTCTGGACTGACGGGCCGTTAGGCCGGGTAAGCTATGGTGATGTATTTCACCAGAATGAAGTAGAGCAATCTACTTATAATTTTGAGCATGCTGATGTACCGGCGTTGTTTGCCCAGTTTGACCAATGTGAAAAAGAAAGCCATTACCTGATTGAACAAGGCTTAGCCTTGCCCGCTTATGAAAAGGTAATGAAAGCCTCCCATGCGTTTAATATGCTGGATGCGCGACATGCAATATCAGTGACTGAGCGGCAGCGTTATATTCTGCGGGTTCGTACCTTGGCCAAAGCCTGTGCCGAAGCTTATTTTGCCAGTCGCGAAAAACTGGGTTTTCCGCTTTGTAAAAATGGCACGCAAAACCAGCAGGAGGCAAAATGAGCGCACAGGATTTTCTGGTAGAAATTGGTACTGAAGAGCTGCCACCCAAGGCGCTTAAAACACTGGCGACAGCCTTTGCTGATAATATTAGCGCAGAGCTGGCCAAACAAGAGTTAAGCCATGGCGACATTGTCTGGTACGCTGCGCCCCGTCGTTTAGCCGTGCGGGTAAATGGGCTGGCAGCAAGCCAGAGCGATAAAGTAATAGAAAAGCGTGGCCCAGCCATTGCTGCCGCATTTGATGCTGACGGTAAGCCAACTAAGGCCGCTGCTGGTTGGGCGGCAGGTTGTGGCATTAGTGTGGAGCAAGCCGAACGACTGGAAACCGATAAAGGTGCCTGGTTATTGCATAAGCAATTACAAAAAGGCCAGAGCACTGTTGCGTTGTTAGCAGATGTGATTAAAACGGCGCTGGCGAAGTTACCGATAGCCCGGCCTATGCGTTGGGGCAACTCCAATGCTGAATTTATCCGGCCGGTGCATACCATCATTATGTTGTTTGGTAACGAAGTGGTACCCGCGACCATTCTGGGGCGTGACAGCAGTAATAAAAGCTATGGTCATCGTTTTCATGCGCCAGCTCTGGTTGAGATTGCTAATGCCGATGCTTATTTAGCAACGCTAAAGCAGGCCTATGTAGTAGCCGATTACAACGAACGTAAAGATACTATTGCCAGGCAGGTCAAAGCAACAGTTGACAGTTTGGGCGCTGTAGCGCAGATGGATGATGCTTTGCTGGAAGAAGTGGCTTCATTAGTGGAGTGGCCTGTGGTGCTGGTGGGCAGCTTTGAGCAGAGTTTCCTGCAGGTACCAGCCGAGCCGTTAATTTCAACAATGAAAGATAATCAGAAATACTTCCCGTTGCTGGATAAGCAGGGCAAGTTAATCAATAAGTTTATCTTCGTCACCAATATTGAAAGTAAGGATCCAGCGCAGATAATCAGCGGTAATGAAAAAGTCGTGCGGCCACGGTTGGCTGATGCTGAGTTTTTCTTTAAAACGGATCGTAAAACCAAGCTTATTGAGCGGTTGGACAGTCTGAAGACTGTGTTGTTTCAGAAGCAGCTGGGCACGCTGGCAGAAAAGTCAGAGCGGATAAGTTCTGTTGCTGGTTTTGTTGCGGCAAAAATTGGTGCGGAAGCGGCCGCGGCTAAACGCGCAGGTTTATTATCTAAAACCGATTTAATGACCAATATGGTCGGTGAATTCCCTGAAGTGCAGGGCATTATGGGTATGCACTATGCAAGGCTTGATGGTGAAGACGAAGCGGTAGCGCTGGCGCTAAACGAGCAGTATATGCCACGCTTTGCCGGTGATCAGTTACCAAGCCGGTTGGAAGGTGCTGCAGTAGCGATTGCCGATAAGCTGGATACCTTAGTGGGTATTTTCGGCATTGGCCAGATACCAAAAGGCGATAAAGACCCGTTCGCTCTGCGCCGGGCGGCGATAGGTGCGCTGCGTATTATGGTGGAGAAACAGTTACCGCTGGATCTGGTAGAACTGATTGCCTTTAGCCAGCAAACCTTTGGCAATAAGTTAACGAATACCAAGGTTGCTGATGAGGTACTAGACTTTATGCTGGGCCGCTTCCGTGCCTGGTATCAGGACGAAGGCTACTCTGTTGATGTTATTCAGGCGGTGTTAGCACGCCGGCCAACCAGCCCAAGTGATTTTCACCGACGGGTAAGTGCAGTGGCTGCATTCAGTAAGCTGGAAGCGGCAGCAGCGCTGGCAGCAGCGAACAAGCGGGTTGCCAATATTCTGGCTAAAGTCACCGAGACTATTCCGTCAGAAGTAAGCACTAACTTACTGCAGGAGTCAGCAGAGAAAGCGCTATATGAGGCAATAACGGTTGAACAAGCTTTTCAGAGCGAAGGGCACAATTATAGCGACAGCCTGGCGCATCTTGCCGGTATGCGTGAGGTTATCGACACCTTTTTTGACCAGGTTATGGTAAATGCCGATGATAACGCCGTGCGTGTTAATCGCCTGGCATTACTGCAGCAGCTTCGAGAACTGTTTCTGCAAGTCGCTGATATTTCAGTGTTGCAGTAACCGCGTTATAGTTTCTAATATTTAAAAAGCCGGCTTAACCGCTGGCTTTTTTTGTTTGTGGAAAAGAATAAATAGCGCCAGCAGTTAAACTAAAGCAAAAATAAATATTAATATACGTGAACCCGGTAACCCTTAGCGTCGTCTTTTAATAGCAACAACAATATTAAGGACACTAATGCAGCAGGCACAACTCGATTTACTGGTGCTGGCGATGCAAGACGGCGATAAGCGAGCTTTTGGCTTGCTGTATCGGCATTATCATCGGGACTTACGCCGCTTTGCTGCATATTTACTGACAGACCCGGCGCTAGCTGAAGATGTAGTGCAGAACGTCTGGTTGAAAGTAGGCAAGCGAATAGCCCGCCTAAATGACCCTGCGGTATTCACCAGTTGGTTGTACCGGGCGGTGCGCTGGGAGGTGCTGGATTATCAGACGCAAGCAGAAAATTGTAAACAGCAGACAATCGATATTGAGGCTTTAGCAGCCCAGCTTAGCCCAGCTAACAGCCAGCAGCAAGCTGACGATAGCGGTGATCTAAGCAAAGCGCTGGCGTTACTGGCAGCAGAGGAGCGGCTGGTATTGCAGCTGCATTATCTGCATGAGTTAGAGCTTAGCCAGATAGCTTTGATAGTCGACATACCGCTAGGTACCGTTAAGTCACGATTGCATCGGGCACGACAGCAGTTACAACAAAAACTGCAATAGTATTTTGGTTTAGCGTTTTTACCCCACCCAATAAGGAGCAGGCTATGACAACCGATCACGACATTAAGATACATTTGGCCAAACAGGCCGCAGAGCTGGATAAATTAATGCGCGAAGAGCAGGGACTGGAGAAGGTATTAGCCTCTGGTTTTAAGGGCGGACTTGGCGGAATTATGATAATTGCCTACATACTGGCAACGGCATTGGCAGTAGCGATTTTTTATTGTGGCTATCATTTCTTCACGGTGGCGCCGGAGCAACAATTATTCTGGGGCGTGTCTTTATTGTTAGTATTTCAGGCCCAGGTTGCGACTAAACTATGGATCTGGATGGAAACCAACCGTAGTTCAACTTTGCGTGAATTAAAACGCTTGGAGCTGGCGGTAGCACAACTGACAAAATAGGATGAAACCAGACGCTAAATTAAAGCGGCTGGTTTTTCAACGCGAAGCAAACTAAAAGTAGCACTATTTGTTAGCGTCCTGTTGTTTTGCCTGCTCTACCATGTTCCTGACATCACTTAACAGCTGCTGCGCGTCATACACAATGCCGTCTTTAATGGTGTAACGAACGCCTTTGGTGCGAATCGCTTCATTATCAGCATTAAGCCGGTAATGACCGGTACCGTATAACACTTTAAAATTAGCCAGTGGGTTTTCGGCAACAATAACCAAATCGGCTTTTTTACCTGGTACCACGCTACCAATCTGCTCGTCCAACCCCAGGGCAATAGCGCCGTTAAGTGTAGCTGCCTGCACCACTTCTAATGCGTTAAAACCGGCTTCGCGCAATAGCTCAAGTTCCTGAATAAAAGCAAAACCGTAAATTTTATAAATGTAGCCGGCATCAGATCCCACCGTAATACGGCCGCCATGGTTTTTATAGTCATTTAAAAACTGCATCCAGATCCGGTAATTGTCACGCCAGGTAATTTCATTGTCGGTGGTCCAGTCAAACCAGTAAGAGCCATGAGCGTAGCGACTGGGAGTAAAAAACTTAGTCAGGGTTGGCAGGGTATAATGCTGGTGCCACTGTGCATTACGCTGGGCAGCAGCATCGCGGCTGGCTTCATAAATAGTCAGGGTGGGGTTAATGGTAAAATCGAGTGCTATCAGCTCATCTCTTACCGCATTCCATTTGTCTGAGCCAGGCTTCGCTGCCTGACGCCACAGCTCACCGGCGGCACTAAAGCGATCCTGTTCGTTCTGGTAATTGTAATCAGCAGGGTAGTCTTGAATAGTCTGGCCGCTAAACAGCGCTTCAGGTAAGCCATACCAGTGCTCCATCGAGCCTAACCCCAGCCGGGCACTGTCCAGTACATTAGTGCGGGCGACATTCAACTGGGCGTGGTGCATCATAGTGCCTAACTGCTGCTTGGTTGCTTCATCCAAAGCAGCGGCCATTATGGCCGGTGTTGCACCAAAAAATTTAATACCCTCGCCACCGGCCTTTTTAATATCGCGTACCCACTTGCGAGCCTGCTCAGGGTTAAATACAGGTTGTGGTAAGCCTTGACCAAAACCAACATAAGGCACTATCCGCGGCGCGACAATTTTATTTTCAGCCGAAGCCTTTACATGTTTTAAGGTCCAGGCCAGGCCATTAAAGCTACCCGGCTCCCGCACTGTGGTAATGCCGTGCGCCAGCCACAGCTTAAATACGTACTCAGCGGGGATGCCAGCGGCTGAGCCACCAATATGACCATGCATGTCAACAAAGCCGGGCAAAATATACATGCCGCTGATATCCATTTCGGTATCAGCAGGGCCTGCTTTTAGCCGGCCTTCTGTAAGCACGGGTACATCGGGATAGCCGACTACGTTTACCTGAGTGATACGGTCGTTTTCAATCACAATATCCACCGGGCCAATCGCCGGTGCGCCTTCACCACTAATCAGGGTGCCGCCACGTAAAATTAAGCGTTTATAAGGGCCATCTCCCTGACTACGCTCAGGTGCCGACGGGGTGCGTTCGGTCTCATTGGCGAGCACAGGCAAACAGGAGGTGCTGATAACCAGCAATAGGGTGCTAAACAGCAGACGCATGGCAAGTCCTTTCAGATTAAAAGAGATAGCGGATAAGCGTCAGTGTGCCAAGCCTTTAGCTGCAGCGCCAGTGCAACGCGGCAAAATGCCTTAACTAAAGCGTGAACGGTAAATATCAGCTACCGCTAAAATGAAGGCGACGTCCTCCTCTGTCCAGCGTTTTATTGTGACTGTTTGCTCGCAGCAAATAATGCCAGTAAGTTTATCCCCCTGATAAATGGGAACGTCGAGTAATGATTTAACATTAAGTGGTTTTAGAAATAATTCGGTTAAATCTTTAGTTGCCGGATCATGCATGGCATCGCTGGCCTTGATGACCCGCCTTTTATCCAGCGCAGCAAAGTAGCCCGGGAAACTCCAGCGATCAAGCAGCAGGGCCTCCTGACTGAAACCACCATCTTTATCCAGCAATAATTCACAGCGCAGTAAATCATCATCGGTATATTGCCACAAACCAACCTGCTGAATATTAAGACCGTCAAGGCAGCACCTTAGTACATGCTGACGAGCGTCGTCTTCACTGATATCAGGGTTATAAATAGTTTTATGAAGTTGATCAATTTGGGCGGAATACTGCGACGTCATAATAGTGCGGTGTCCAAATCAGAAATAAGGTAATCACAACCATAGCAAAAGGAATCGGCGCCGCCACTGTATTGTAAAATTAGTTTTTAAACACCAGTGAATCTATCTTTAAAAATGGTTGGTCAATTGTTATTTTAAAGTATATTTTATGGGTGTTTTTAACTTCCGGATAATGAGACTCAAATGGAATTTGAATGGAACGAAGATAAACGTAAGAAGACCTTGTTTGAAAGAGGTATCGACTTCATGGACGCTGCCTTAGTTTGGGATGACCCGTTACGACAACAACGAACTGATACCCGAAATGATTACGGCGAGGTGAGGTACCAAACAATAGGTCGTGGCCCTTTTGGGATCTTGTTTGTGGTATACACTATACGCGTATATGAGCAAGGTAAGATGGTTAACCGAATAATCAGCGCTCGGCGTGCGAAAAAGGCTGAAATCACACAGTACGAAACAAGAGTATTTGCCCAGGGGTTACAAAAATGAGTGAAAACATTACACGTTTATCGTTAGCACAAATCCGTAAACTACGTAGCTTAACGAATGCTAAGAGATTCAACGAAACGACAGATGAAGACATCGCTAAACAAATTGCAGCAGACCCTGACTTGTATGAGCTAACAGATGAAGAACTAGCGGAATTTGATTTAGTGAGGAAAAAATAATGAAAACTGAAAATGGGAAAACACGTGTCTCTCTCGCAGAGTTAAAAAAAATGAAAGGCCGTTCCGACTTGCCGCGCTTGGTAGAAGAACAGAAGAAGGAAAAACTTACGCCAGATAAAGCAATTCAGAAGTGATCACTGCGGCTATCTCATTACATATTAAAGCCATTAGCACGTTGAAGCGTAATTCAGTTTTATTAGCGGTGTAGGCGGGCGCCTTATTTCGTTTACTGCAAAAGTATTCCATCTGCCATTATTAAATGTGCGAGTCAGGTAAGAGCATATGCCCAGCTTTAAACGTTGGTCTAAGCCGGTCAACTTAAATAGTCATTGCCGTTCCCTGTTTTATAAACTAAGTTAGAACCTGAAAATCACCTGAGAGCGACAATGGATTCATAACAGGGAAGCCGCCTTTGAAAAAACTGCTACTAATAGCGCTGATTGCCTTCGGTGCCTGGAATTACTATCAAAAACAAAGCACGCCTAAGCCAATTGCTGAGCCAGCGCCACGGGTGCTACCTGACTACACTGTACCCATCCAAAAAGCCCGCGACGTTGTTGCTAAACAGAATTTTCGCTGCGACGGTCGTCAGCACTGTAGCCAGATGAACTCCCGCGCCGAGGCGGAGTACTTCTTACGAAATTGTCCGGATACCAAAATGGACGGTGATAGGGATGGTATACCTTGTGAAAACGACTCAAGGTGGTAACGTCGCTTTTTAATCGCCTTTACGCGCTAATCTTCTTTACCAGATAACGATACGGCAACTCAGTAGTATCACTGGCCAGTAACTCGTGATCCATAAAACGGCAGAATGCCGGGATATCGCGGGTGGTGGCCGGGTCGTCGGCGATAATTAATAAAGTGTCGCCGACCTGCATTTTACGCATTTGTAGCCGCACCATCATTACCGGCTCGGGGCAGCGCAGGCCCAGGGCGTCCAGTGTTTGGGTGGCGCTATTAAAATGCGGGTCCATCGTTACTCCGATAATCTTATTCAAAAACTTAGTTTACTGGCTTACGCAATGTGCACTATCCAGGCAACGGCTATAGGTTACAACACCCACTGTGCTCGCCACAGCAACTCCCTCGGGCTAGCGCCCTCACTCAGACACTCTGTGGCTGTGCAAGTGGGGTTCCAACCATCGCCTTGGTTTAACGAAACCTTCTGTTCAATTAAACAAAAAATAAGGGCCGTAAAAACTGCCCTTATTCTATGCGATTGTGCTGGTCGCTACCAGTCTGTTGCTGTCAGCTTACGGCCGCTCAAACTATGGTCTTTCAAATACCGTAGCGATGCCCTGACCTAAACCAATACACATGGTCGCCAGACCAAACTTACCGCCTTTATCTTCCATTACGTTAAGCAGGGTGGTGCTAATGCGTGAACCTGAACAACCCAGTGGGTGGCCCAGGGCGATAGCGCCGCCGTTCAGGTTTACTTTCTGATCTTTTACTTCAAGCAGACCTAAGTCTTTCATTACCGGCAGTGCCTGGGCAGCGAACGCTTCGTTCAGCTCAGCGTAATCGATATCATCAATGGTTAGGCCAGCCATCTTCAGCGCCTTTTTCGACGCCGGTACCGGGCCATAACCCATAATGGACGGGTCGCAGCCTGCTACACCCATGCCACGCACGTAAGCGCGGATAGGTAAGCCCAGCGCTTTGGCTTTTTCTTCACTCATAACCAGCATGCCAGAGGCTCCGTCTGATAACGCTGATGAGGTACCTGCGGTTACTGTGCCGTTGGCCGGGTCGAATACCGGGCGCAGTTGGCCCAGTGCTTCTACTGTGGTTTCCGGACGAATAACTTCGTCGTAGTCCATCAGCTTTAACACGCCATCAGCATCGTGGCCTTGAGTTGGGATAATTTCATTTTTAAAGCGACCTTGCTCGCTGGCCTCTTGTGCTAAGCGGTGCGAGCGGGCGCCAAATTCGTCTTGCTGTGCCCGGCTGATGCCGTGCATTTTACCCAGCAGTTCAGCCGTTAAACCCATCATACCGGCAGCTTTGGCAATGGAAGTGGATAAGCCCGGGTGAAAATCGACACCGTGAGTCATCGGCACATGGCCCATATGCTCCACGCCACCAATTAAATACACCTCACCCATGCCGGTTTGAATTGATCGCACCGCATCGTGCAGTGCCTGCATTGACGAGCCGCATAAACGGTTAACGGTAACGGCTGGCACCGAGTGCGGAATGCCGGCTAACAGTGAAGCGTTACGCGCCACGTTAAAGCCTTGCTCCAGGGTTTGCTGCACGCAGCCCCAAATAATGTCATCGATATCACTGGGGTTTAACGCCGGGTTACGCTCCAGTAGTGACGCCATAACATGTGCTGACAGTTGCTCAGCGCGGACATTACGATACATACCATTTTTCGAGCGTCCCATCGGGGTACGGATACAATCTACAATAACTGCATTTTTCATTATTCTGCTCCTGCGCTTAAACCGGGAAGAAACGCTGGCCATTGTCGGCCATAGCGCGGGTTTTATCTGTAACCTGATAAATTTCGCCTAAGTGGGCGTATTTATCGGCCAGGGCGACAAAGTTGCTTAAGCCTATGGTATCAACGTAACGTAGCGGACCACCACGGAACGGTGGGAAACCCAGACCAAACACCAGGCCCATATCGGCTTCGGCAGCTGTTTGTACTATGCCTTCCTCCAGACAGCGAATGGTCTCGTTAATCATTGGCACCATCACCCGGGCAATAATTTCATCCGCGCTGAAATCTTGCTTGTCGCTGGCAATCCCGGCCAGTATTTCAACACTTTTCGGATCAATGTCTTTTTTCGGCTTGCCCTTGGCATCTTTACTGTAGGCATAGAAACCCAGGCCGTTTTTCTGGCCGTAACGCTCGCTTTTATACATGGCAGCAACCGGGTCATTCTCCAGTTTTGCCATCCGGCTCGGGAAGCCATCGGCCATCACGTCAGTACAATGGAAGGCAGTGTCTAAACCGACCACATCCAGCAAGTAAGCCGGGCCCATTGGCCAGCCAAACTGCTTCTCCATTACTTTATCAACCTGAGCAAAATCGGCGCCGTCCAGCACCAGCTTGCTAAAGCCAGCAAAATACGGGAACAGTACCCGGTTAACAAAGAAACCCGGGCAGTCGTTCACTACAATAGGCGATTTTCCCATTCTGGCAGCATAGGCCACCACGGCAGCGACCGTTTCATCGCTGGTGTATTCGCCACGAATCACTTCAACCAACGGCATGCGGTGGACCGGGTTAAAAAAGTGCATACCACAGAAATTTTGTGGCCGGCTTAAGTTTTTCGCCAGGGCATTAATTGAAATGGTTGAGGTGTTAGAGGTTAAAATAGCGTCATCGCTGATTAAGCCTTCCACTTCTTTTAATACAGTGCCCTTAATTTTCGGGTTTTCAACAACCGCTTCCACCACGATATCAACGTCTTTAACCAGCTCGTTACTAAGGGTTGGGGTAATGCTGGCGATGACTTTCGCCATACCGGCAACGTCAAGCTTTTTGCGCTCTACCTGCTTGCCTAATAACTTAGTCGCTTCACCCATGCCCAGTGCCAACGCTTTATCGGCAATGTCTTTCATGACTACCGGCACGCCTTTTAACGCGGATTGATAAGCAATACCACCGCCCATAATGCCAGCACCTAAAACAGCCGCTTTTTTAACCGCTTTAGTAGCCACTTTACCGGCTTTTTTAGCTTTGCTTTTTATTAGCTGGTCATTTAAAAACAGGCCAACCTGCGCGGTTGCCGCATCGGTTTTGGCTAGTTTAGCAAAGCCGGCGTTTTCCAGCGCCATGGCACCGGCACGGTCTAAGGTGGCGGCCGCTTCAATAGTTTGAACTGCGGCCATCGGCGCCGGATAATGTTTACCTGCCGAGGCGAATACCATGCCTTTAGCGGTACTGAAGCTCATGGTGGCTTCGGTTTTATTAAGTTTTAACGGCTGCAATTTAACCGTGCGCTTTTTCTGCCAGTTCAGGCTGCCGGCAATGGCATCTTCCAGCACGCTAAGTGCTGCAGCTTCCAGTTTTTCTGGCGCCACTACCGCATCAATTAAGCCGGCTTTTTGCGCCTGATCAGCGCTGTGGTCTTTACCGGTAGTGATCCATTCCATAGCATTGTCAGCACCAATAATCCGTGGCAGGCGAACCGTACCACCAAAACCGGGCATTAAGCCCAGTTTTACTTCTGGCAAGCCAATGCGGGTGCTGGTGTCCGCTACCCGGTAATCGCAGGCCAGCGTCCACTCACAACCACCACCTAACGCGAAACCTTTTATCGCCGCCACGGTCGGAACGGGCAGGTCTTCACATAAATCGAAAATATCAGAGGCTTGCTTAATCCACGGTACCAGTTCTGCTTCCGGACGCTGGAAAGTACTTAAGAATTCAGTGATGTCTGCGCCAACAATAAAGGTGTCTTTGCTACTGGTAAAGATCACACCTTTCAGGTTACTGTCAGCGTGCAGCTTATCTAAAGCTGCCTTACAATCAGTCAGGGTTTGTTGGTCAAACTTATTAACAGAGCCTGCAGCAGCAAAAGTAAACCGGGCAATACCAGGTTTAGTATATTCAACACTGATAGTGTCACTCTGGTAAATCATAAATATGCTCCTTGGTCGCGTTAAGGGGTGGTTGTCGCAACTGGTACGATGAGGTTAACAGGTTCAGTGTGTCGTGCTTTACTAAAAATTTCAACCGTTATTTAAACAGGCGTTTGAAAAAGCCCTTCAAACCAAGCCAGACGGTGCCAATAACTATAGCTGTTTTTCTATTTTTCGCTGAATTCAGAGGTAAGACGTGAGAACTTTTCGTTTCGCATTCGCTGTCACCGCTTTCACCAGTGCGGTGCTTTCCTGCGCATTTACAGCCCACACGGCTGAACAGGACAAATTACATCAGCAACGACAGCGTTTTGTCGCGCTGGAACATAATATTGACAAGGTGAGTCGCAAACAAGCGGAAGCATGGTATGCAGAGCTTGCCGATTATCCACTACAGCCCTACCTGCAGCAGAAGCGGCTGCAGAACTTTTTAAATGCCCATGACGCCATAGAAGAATTTCTTAGCGAGTATCAGGGTACGCCGATGGATTGGCCTCTGCGCAAGCCCTGGTTACTGCGTTTGGCTGAGCAAGACCAGGCCGAGCGGTTTCTGGCTAATTTCCCAGGCTCGACTGATGCCGAGCTGCAATGCCTGGCTTTGCGTTTTCAATTAAAAACCAAGGCATTGCCGGAGTCCGACATCTGGCAACAGACTGAGCAGCTGTGGACTGAGGGCAAATCGCAGCCAAAAGCCTGCGACCCGTTATTTACAGCCTGGCGCAACAGTAAGCCACTGCAAAGTGAAACCGTACACCACCGCATGCAGCAAGCGGCAGAGGGCGGTCAGTCTCAGCTTATTCCTTACTTAAAAACCTTGCTTCCGGCCAGTGAGCAATATCTGGCGGATTTATGGCAGCAAGCCCGACGTAACCCTGCTGTGATTGCCCGGGCAAAGTTTTTCCCCGGTAAGCATATTATCGAGCGTGATGTACTGGCCTATGGCTTAAAGCGTCTGGTCTGGCGCTCGCCTGATCAGGCACTGGCGACCTGGCAACGCCATGTCAATGACCCTTATTTTACTAAGGCGCAACGCTTAGATGTGCAGCGCCAGTTCGCCATTGCTCTGGCCAGTAAAGGTGACAGCCGGGCCGACAACTGGCTGACCACCTTACCAGCTGAATTATTTGACGCGAATCTCGCCCAGTGGCAGGTTGCCCATGCCTTGCGCGAACTGGACTGGCCCAAAGTACAGCAAGTTGTGGAGCAGTTGCCGACAGAATTACAAGGTGATATTAACTGGCGGTATTGGCGAGCCAGAGCATTGGAAGAACAAGGCAACACCGAACTGGCCAATGCCGAATTTACCGCGTTAGCCGGCCAGCGCCACTATTACGGTTTTATGGCGGCGGCCAGAGTTGGTTTACCGCCGAGCCTGGCGCATAACCCGGTCAAAGTGAGTGACGAAGAGATCGCGCAGCTGCTACAGCATCCGGCGGTGCAGCGTGCCCAGCAATTTCTGGCGCTGGGCCGATTAACCGAAGCCCGCAGAGAATGGAATCATTTGCAGGATACCTCCAACGAACAGCAGAAACTGACCTCAGCCAAGCTGGCCAGCCAGCTGCAATGGCATGAGCGAGCGATCTTTTCGCTGGCTGATGTCGGCTATTGGGATGACGTGGAACTGCGTTTTCCGTTGGCCTATCAGCAGGAAATGCAGCTGTCTGCCGATAAATTTAAAATTGATTCTGGCTGGAGCATGGCGATAGCCAGACGCGAAAGCTCGTTTATGGCCGATGCATACTCACCGGCTGGGGCCCGCGGCCTGATGCAGATTATGCCGGGTACCGCCAATGAAATTGCCAAGAAACAGGTGCAAATTCGCCAGCTTTATAACCCGGTAACCAATATTGATTATGGTACCGATTATCTTAATTATTTAAAACAGCGCAATGATGGCAACCTGTTAAAGGCAACGGCTTCTTACAACGCTGGCTATAGCCGCGTAAGGCAGTGGATCCCGCAGGATTATGCCTTGCCGGCAGACGTCTGGGTAGAGACGATTCCTTACCGGGAAACCCGCGAATACGTAAAAGCAGTAATGGCCTACTATCAGATATATAATCTTCGGATGAATGTGCCGCAGGACGTTTTTAAACCGCTGGTGGCTATGAAGATTGGGGTGGTAGTGGAATAGTGCTATTATTGCGTTTATCAGCATAATCAACAATAAAAGGTCGATATGAACTCAGGTTATCAGGCGTTATATCAGGCACATATTGCCGAACTTCAGCAGCGCACATCTCAGGTGCTGGCTCGCGAAAATTTGGACGGATTAGTCATTCATTCCGGCCAGGCCAAGCGCAAGTTTCTGGATGATATGGATTACCCTTTTAAAGCGAACCCGCATTTTAAAGCCTGGTTACCGGTAATCGATAATCCGCACTGCTGGTTATTAGTGGATGGCGTAAATAAACCTAAACTGATTTTTTACCGGCCAAAAGACTTCTGGCACAAAGTACCCGATGAGCCTGCCGATTTTTGGGCAGAGCATTTTGATATTCAGCTATTGGATAAAGCCAATAAAGTAGAAACATTGCTGCCTTACGATAAAGCGCGGCTGGCCTATATTGGTGAATATCTGGAAGTTGCCCGGGCACTGGGTTTTACTGAAATTAATCCAGAGCCGGTACTCAGTTATTTGCACTTTTACCGGGCCTACAAAACCGGTTATGAACTGGCATGTCTGCGCCAGGCTAATCAACTGGCGGTAGCAGGGCATCGAGCGGCAAAAGCGGCATTTTATGCCGGTGGCAGTGAGTTTGATATTCAAATGGCGTATCTGGCCGCAGTAGGTCAGACCGAAAATGAAGTGCCTTATGGCAATATTGTTGGTTTAAATCAGAACGCGGCTATTTTACATTACACCGCGTTAGAGCGGAAAAAACCGGCAGCGCATCACTCGTTTTTAATTGATGCTGGCGCCGAGTTTAATGGCTACGCTGCAGACATTACCCGCACATACAGTTTTAAACAGAATGATGAGTTCGGCGAATTGATTACGGCAGTCAATCAACTGGAGCTAATTCTGGTCGATGGTTTAAAACCCGGGATTAACTACACAGACTTACACTTACAATGCCATCAGGGTATTGCCCAAATTTTGCATGATTTCGATTTTGTCCGGCTTGACCCTGCGGCAATAGTAGAGCGTGAAATCAGCCGCACTTTCTTCCCGCATGGCCTGGGCCATCACTTAGGGTTACAGGTGCATGATGTCGGCGGCTTTATGCTGGACGAGCGCGGCACCCACATTGCGCCGCCAGATAGCCATCCGTTTTTACGCTGCACCCGGCTGATTGAGCCCGATATGGTGTTTACCATTGAACCGGGCTTGTACTTTATTGACAGCCTGCTTGCAGATTTAAAGCAAACAGATGCGGCTTCGAGCGTTAACTGGGATAAAATTGCCGCATTCCGCCAGTTCGGTGGCATCCGGATGGAGGATGATATTATTGTCCATCGTGATCGGAATGAAAATATGACCCGGGATTTGCAGCTCGCCTGACAAGGCGTTAAGGGACGCTATGCAATATCGCTCTATTATTCGGATCTTGGGGCTGCTGATCGCTATTTTCAGCATCACCATGATCCCACCGGCACTGGTCGCATACTTCTATAAAGACGGCGCTGGTGTACCTTTTATTTTATCGTTTTTTCTGTGTCTGGCTATGGGGTTCGCCATTTGGTATCCCAATCGGGGCAAACGATCCGAGCTAAAAGTCAGAGACGGCTTTTTAATCGTGGTGTTATTCTGGACCGTACTGGGCGCGGTAGGTGCTATTCCTTTATTGTTTGCCAGCAACCCTGAGCTAGGTTTTGCCGATGCTTTTTTTGAAGCATTTTCGGGCCTGACCACGACCGGTGCTACGGTACTGACCGGAATAGAGACCTTACCTAAAGCGATATTATATTATCGCCAGCAGCTGCAATGGCTTGGTGGCATGGGAATAATTGTGTTAGCTGTGGCCATTTTACCTTTGTTAGGGGTGGGGGGCATGCAGTTGTACCGCGCAGAAACGCCTGGCCCGGTAAAAGATAATAAAATGACACCACGTATTGCCGATACCGCTAAGCATTTGTGGTACATCTATCTGGCAATCACCATTGCCTGCGCGCTGGCCTTTCATCTGGCAGGCATGTCAGTGTTTGACGCCATTTGTCATGCCTTTTCGACGGTAGCTATTGGCGGTTTTTCAACGTATGACGCCAGTATGGGGTACTTTAACAGCGCCACTATTAATATAATCTGCGTGGTGTTTTTGCTGATTAGTGCGGTTAATTTCCCGCTGCATTTTGCGGCAATTCGCGGTAAAAGTGTCTCAACCTATTTTCGGGATCCAGAATTTAAAGTATTTTTAGGCATTCAGGCCAGCCTGGTGCTGATATGCTTTCTGGTGTTATTAAATACCAACGTGTACGCCAGTGGTGGCGAAGCCCTTAACCACGCCGCGTTTCAGGCAGTGTCAATCTCTACCACGGCCGGCTTTACCACGGATGGGTTCTCTACCTGGCCGTTGTTTTTACCTATTTTATTAATTTTCTCCAGTTTTATTGGTGGCTGTGCCGGCTCTACCGGCGGCGGTATGAAAGTGGTTCGGGTGCTGTTGCTGTTTTTACAAGGGCGACGTGAACTGAATCGGCTGGTACACCCCAGGGCGGTTTATGCCATTAAACTGGGTCGCCGCCCGGTAGAAGATCGGATTGTTGAGGCGGTGTGGGGCTTTTTTGCAGCGTATGCTGTGGTCTTTGTGGTCATCATGTTGTCGCTGATATTAACTGGTATGGATAACATCAGCGCGTTTACGGCGACAGCCGCCTGCCTGAACAACCTTGGCCCTGGTCTGGGTGAAGTGGCGGCGAATTTTGGTGGTATTCCCGATGCCAGTAAGTGGATACTGGTGGTCGCGATGGTGTTTGGCCGCTTGGAAATTTTCACCTTGCTGGTGCTGTTTACGCCGGCATTCTGGCGCGATTAAGCTGTTATTTAGTGGCCAATTAAGCAGGGGAGTTTTTACTGCTTAATTGGCCTATCTAATATCAGATAAAAAAATATCAGATAAAAATTGCGCTGACCTGAAACAGCTTTTCTACTTCGACAATATGCTTTTTGTTTACCATAAACAGAATAACGTGATCGTCGGTTTCAATAACCGTTGTATCGTGCGCAATTAACACCTCATCACCGCGGACAATGGCGCCGATAGTGGTACCCGGCGGCAATTTTAAGTTGCCAATGGTTTTACCCGCTACTTTGCTGGTACTACTATCGCCCCTTACCACGGCTTCAATTGCTTCTGCTGCACCACGGCGCAATGAGTAAACGTTTACAATGTCGCCGCGGCGGATATGAGTCAGTAATGCCGAAATAGTGGCTTGCTGTGGCGATATGGCAATATCAATCTCGCCACCTTGTAGCAAATCAACGTAGGCACCGCGTTTGATCAGCACCATGGTTTTCTGGGCGCCCATTCTTTTTGCCAGCATGGCTGACATAATATTGGCTTCATCGTCATTGGTAACAGCGATAAACACATCAATTTGTTCAACGCTTTCTTCTTCCAGTAATTCCGGATCAGAAATATCGCCTACATACACCAGAGTGGAGTCGAGACTGGAGGCCAGAAACTCTGCGCGCTCTTTACTGCGTTCAATCAGCTTTACGCTGTGGGTTTTTTCCAGTGCCCTGGCCAGACCAAAACCGACGTTGCCACCCCCTGCAATCATGATCCGGCGATAACTACGTTCCGGTTTTTGCAGCTCGCTCATCACCGCCCGGATATGTTTAGTGGCAGCAACGAAAAACACTTCGTCATCGGCCTCAATGATGGTGGTGCCTAATGGCTTAATTGCGTTGCCCCGGCGGTAAATGGCGGCCACCCGGGTTTCAATATTCGGCATATGTTCTTTTAACGCAGATAGCGCATGGCCCACCAGCAGGCCGCCATAATAGGCTTTAACGGCCACCAGACTGACTTTGCCTTCCGCAAACTCAACGACCTGTAAGGCGCCAGGGTAATCAATTAAGCGCCGGATATAATTAGTTACCAGTGCCTCTGGTGCAATAAAGTGGTCTACCGGCATGTCGTCTTTGTGAAACAGCTCATCGCGATATTTTAAATATTGATTAGTACGAATACGGGCTATTTTCAACGGGGTATTAAAAATACTGTAAGCAACCTGACAGGCAACAATATTAACTTCATCACTGTTGGTTACCGCTACAATCATGTCAGCATCTTCAGCGCCGGCTTTTTTCAGAATGTCGGGATGCGAGCCATGGCCATGTACCACCTGCAGATCGAATCTGTCTTGCAGGGCGCGAAGTTTATCTAGGTTGGTATCAACCAGAGTGATGTCGTTTTGCTCACCCACCAGGTTTTCAGCTAAGGTGGCGCCTACCTGGCCAGACCCTAAAATAATAATTTTCATGCTGCGTGGTTATCCTGTGGCGCCTTTTGCAGCAGCGCATAATAAAAGCCATCGCGGTTTAGCTGGCCGGGTAATAATTGCCAGCCAGGCTGAGCGTTAACGTCAGTTTCAAGCAGGTCAGCTTCAAGGGTAACAGGCTGTAAACGGGCATCCTTATTAGCAGTAAGGAACTGGCTGATCTGCTGCTGGTTTTCTACCGGTAATATACTGCAGGTAGCGTAGAGCAACATGCCGCCGGGTGCCAGTAAAGGCCAGCATTGTTGTAAAATATGTTGTTGCAGTTCTGCCAGGGGGGCAATGTCGCTTTTTTTCCGTAGCCAGCGGATATCGGGATGGCGACGAATAACCCCGGTTGCGGAGCAGGGGACGTCCAGTAAAATTTTGTCGAATAACTCGCCATCCCACCAGCTGGCCGGATTTGCCGCATCAGCTGCCAATACCGTTGCCGTTAACCCCAGCCTTTGCAAGTTTTCCTTAACCCGCACTAAGCGGGCAGGATCTTTGTCTAAAGCGGTAAGCCTGGCGTTAGGAGCAAGTTCCAACAGATGGCAGGTTTTACCGCCGGGCGCACAACAGGCATCGAGAATACGCTCGCCATCTGCCGGGGCCACTATGCCTGCAGCATACTGAGCCGCCGCATCCTGCACAGAGAACCAGCCCTGATGATAACCGGGTAATTCCGTTACATCACAAGCGGTATCCAGCAATATTGCGCTGGGTAACGCTGCAATTGGCTGACTGAAACCAATATCTTCTTCAGTCAGGGCAATACAAAATTGCTCAGAACTAATTTGCTGAATATTGACGCGCAACCAGAGGGGAGCTTTGTGCTGACTGGCCTCAAGTATATGCTGCCAGTCGTCAGGGTAGGCGTGTTGTAAGCTGCTAATTAACCAGCCAGGATGGTTAAACTTTACCGCGTCACTCGCCTGACTGAAATCAAATAATTGCGGTTGGCGCTGCACATTGCGCAGTACGCCATTAATTAATTTGGTCAGGGACTGGCCTCTTAATTCACGGGCCGCTTCTACCGTCGCATTAATAGCCGCATGATCGGGCACCCGCATAAAGTGCAGCTGATAAATGCCGACATAGATCAGAAACTGCAATACCCGGAAGTTTTTCACTAAAGGCTTTTGCATCAGCTGTGCGCAAACTTGCTCTAATTGTGGCAATGTACGCATTACACCAAAACATATTTCCTGCAATAACGCTTTATCCAGCGGGTTAGTGATTTGCTGCTGCGCTTTGGGCAGCACATCTGATAGCGAACGGCCCTGGTCTATCACCTGATAACAGCACTGGGCTGCAAGTGCCCGGCAATCCCGGCTCATGCGTTCGTCAACGTAGTGGTGGCTAACAATGTTGAGGCTTGTAAAATGCTGCCAGCCTCAAACCAGTCAGCCCGGCCATTCAAGAAGTCGGATACTGCCATTGGCTTTTTGCCAGGCGGCTGCAACTTAGTAAGTACTAACACACCTTCTGAGCAGGCTATTTCGATGCCTATTTTTGACGCGGTTAAAACCTGTCCTGCCTTCGCCTGAGACGGTGTATCCAGCCAGTCAGCCTGCCATACTTTTACCGTACCCTGTGGCAGTTGCAGATAGCTGGCTGGCCAGGGATTAAATGCCCGGATCTCCCGGCTAAGTGCTTGTGCGCTTTTGCTAAAATCGAGCAGACCTTCTTCTTTTTGAAGCTTTTGGGCATAACAGGCCTGTTGGTCATTTTGCGCCTCAGCGCTTTGCTGCAATGCGGGTAATTGCGCCAATGCACCGAGCAAAGCCGCAGGCCCAAGCTCGGCTAAGGTGTTATACAAGCTGGCACTGGTATCGGTCGATGTGATCGGACAGGTTACTTTGCTTAACATGGCACCGGTGTCGAGCCCTTCATCCATTTGCATGATGGTAATGCCGGTTTGTTGATCGCCAGCCCAGATAGCGCGTTGAATTGGCGCTGCGCCGCGCCAGCGTGGTAACAGAGAGCCATGAACGTTAATACAACCTAGCGCAGGACTTTGCAGTACGGCTAACGGTAAAATAAGTCCGTAGGCGACGACAATCATCGCATCGGCATTTAATGCTGCAAGTTCAGCCTGGGCTGCCGCTTTTTTTAACGACTTAGGCTGATAGACCGGTAGCTGATGTTGCAAGGCCAGTTGCTTAACTGCACTGGGTTGCAACTTCTGGCCCCGTCCAGCTGGCCGATCAGGTTGGCTGTATACTGCTACAACCTGATGATCACTGTTAATCAGTGCCTGCAAATGGCGGGCGGCGAAATCGGGCGTACCGGCAAATATAATACGTAAAGGCTGAGTCACGTTTTGTCCTGTGTTACAGCGCGTGGCGCTGGGCCATTTTGGCTTCTTTTTCCAGTTTTTTGCGAATGCGGTCACGTTTTAATGGCGACAGATAGTCGATAAACAGCTTGCCTACCAAATGGTCCAGTTCATGTTGCAGACAAATGGCCAGTAAACCGTCGGCCGCCAGTTCAAAAGGATCGCCATTGCGGTCAAGTGCTTTTACCGTCACTGTTTCCGCCCGCTCTACCGAGGCATAGTTCTGCGGTACCGATAAGCAGCCTTCTTCATAACTGGTATTGCCATCACGTTGGATAATTTCCGGATTAATAAGCACCAAAGGTTCATCACGCTGCTCCGATAAATCAATGACAACCACCCGTAAATGAACATCTACCTGCGTGGCCGCCAGGCCAATGCCATTTTCATCGTACATGGTATCCAGCATATCGCCGACTAACTGCTTAATTTCCGGCGTAACCGAGGCTACAGGTTTAGCAACAGTGCGCAAACGATCGTCCGGGAAATGTAAAACTTTTAAAACTGCCATAACACCTACAAAATTATGCTTTATTTCAATGGTTGTGGTATGTTTTAATTTTAGCCATTAATCCGCTGTAATAACAGCATAGTGTGCAATAATTAAAACAAGAATCAGTTCAAGGAAGCAGGCATGCTGAAAAAAATTGCAATATCTGTCATCGCGCTGTTTTGTTGGTTGTCTTTCAGCCTGCAAGCAGATGTGCTGCAAATCCGTGAGGATGCTCCCGCTTCCTATGTCGTTAAAAAAGGTGACACCCTGTGGGATATTTCCGCATTGTACCTGAATGAACCCTGGTTGTGGCCGCAATTATGGCAAATGAACCCTCAGGTTGATAACCCGCATCTGATCTATCCGGGCGACACGCTCACCCTGACGTATGACAGTATGGGCAGACCGCGTCTTGGGGTAAACGATAATGTGAAACGTTTATCACCCGAGACCCGCAAAACCATGAAAGGCGACGGCGCTATCACTACATTACCGCTGAGCATGATCCGGCCGTTTCTGACATACGAGCAAGCGCTTAGTGAAGAACAGATAGAAGCAATGCCATATATTCTGGGCACTAACACCGCCACTAAAATGGCGGCAGAAACCCATACCGTTTATGTTAAGGGCATATTGCAGCCCGGCACTTCCTATGGGGTTTACCGCAAAGGAAAGCCGTATGTTGACCCTGAATCCGGCTCGGTGCTGGGCTATGAAACCAGTTTAATAGCCACCGCCCGTGCGTTCCGTCCAGGTCGTGAAGCAACAGAAGATAGCCCGCTTGAGGCTGCTTCTATGCAAGTGCTGAGCGTTAAGCGTGAAATAAAACAGGGTGATCGGGTAATGCCGGCGCTTGAGGGGCAATCGCTGCCGGCCTTTTTCCTGATTAGCAAACCTGATTTCGAGGTTGACGGGACCATTATTGATACGACTTCGCAACTGCGCGAGTTCTCCAAAATGGATATCGTGGTGCTGAACCGAGGCTTGATCAATGATATGCAAGCAGGCCAGATGCTGGGAATATACCGCCAGTCTCCGGCAGTAATTGATGGCAAAAACGGCCCTGTTTATGTGGAAGATGCCAATAAACTACAGAAAATGTTCCGCAACTTTGGTGAAAACAGCATTAGTATGCCAAGGGAAAAAGTAGGCGAGTTAATGGTGTTCAAAGTAGCAGAGCGGGTGAGTTTCGCCATTGTTACCAGCACCCGCCGTCCAATCCGGGTTGGAGATACCATCGCTAACCTGTAATTAATCTGATGGAGCCAGTTTGCCGTGGATGATCTTCGCAACTGGCTCGCTTTAGCCTCTGTGCATGGCCTGGATGGCCTGAAGTTCCAACGTCTAAGCGAGCATATTTCACTGGCCGACCTGGTCAGCTTACCTATGAGTACCCTGCGTAATATTGGTCTGACCGCCCGTCAGGCCGAGTTACTTACTGTGCACGGTCAACGCCGGGCCGATTTGGCGCTGGAATGGCTGGCGCAATCTGCTTCGCATCATGCAGTCACTTACCATGACCCCCGTTATCCGCCACTGTTAAAACAAATTAAACACCCGCCGCTGCTGCTGTTTGTGAAAGGCCAGGCTGAGTTATTGCCGCGCCAGCAACTGGCCATGGTCGGTACCCGCCAGCCAACGCCAACCGGCCGTAAGGTTGCGCAGAACTTTGCCGCTGAATTGGTGCAGCAAGGATACATGATCACAAGTGGTATGGCTCGGGGCATCGATAGTGAAAGCCATAAAGGGGCATTGCAGGGCGGTGGTTTTACTATTGCCGTGTTGGGGCATGGCTTGCAGCAAATTTATCCGGCCAGCAATAAAGCACTAGCCGAACAGATAGTTGAAAATGGTGCTTTAGTCAGTGAGTTCTTCCCCGATATCCAGCCCCGGGCTGAGTTTTTTCCGCAGCGTAATCGCATCGTTGTCGGAATGAGCTCAGCAACCATAGTGGTTGAAGCGGCCCTGAAGAGTGGTTCACTGATCAGTGCCAATCTGGCGGCCGAATACAGTCGGGATGTTTTTGCCGTACCGGGTTCGGTTTACAGCCGGCAATCAGCGGGATGTCACTGGTTAATTCAACAAGGGGCTAAACTTGTTACCGGTGTGGCCGATATCCTGGAAGAGTGGCAGTTTTTTGCCCAGAATGGCTTAAGTACTTTAGCTTCAGATGAAAAAAAGTCTGCGCCGGACTTGTTTGCGCAGCAGTTGTTGGCTAACGTAGGAGATGACGCTACTGCAATAGATATTATTGCAAAGCGGTCCAACATGTCAGTGACAGACGTATCCATAACCTTGCTACAGCTTGAAATAGCGGGTGAGGTAGCAGCAGTACCCGGTGGTTACATTAGAGTGAGGAGTGCCTGATTATGTTTGATATCCTCGTTTATCTGTTTGAAAACTATATCCATAATGAATCTGAAATTTATGTGAACCACGCGGACCTGACAAAAGAGCTCAGCCGTGCAGGCTTTCATGATGACGATATTTTTAAAGCCTTAAAATGGCTGGACAGCTTATCTGCGTTGCAGGAAAGCCATGTTAAGCCCTATTTAACCAAAGGTAATTCTACCGCCGTTCGCATCTATACTCTCGAAGAGCAACGTAAACTGGACGTGACCGATCAGGGATTTCTGTTATTTCTGGAACAAATTAACGTTCTGGATGCGAACACCCGCGAGATGGTTATCGACCGGGCGATGGATCTCGACAGCACTGCGCTCAGTCTGGAAGACTTAAAATGGGTAGTGCTGATGGTGCTGTTTAATGTGCCGGGGCGCGAAACCGCTTACGCTCAAATGGAAGATTTAATTTTTGATGAACCCGATGGGCCCCTGCATTAAGCAGCTTTTAATATTATGACTGATGACACTCCGTTATTTAAGCTGCCGCACCAGCAGCAGCTTTGTCCACTTTGCCAGAACACGCTACAGATAAAATCGTCAAAAAATGGCCCCTTTCTGGGCTGCAGTGCTTATCCGGATTGTCATTATATTAAACCGTTGCAGCAGCACGATCACGCCATTGTTAAAGTGCTGCCCACTGAAGCGTGCCCGCAGTGTGGTGCAATACTTGCTGTAAAGAATGGTCGTTATGGTATGTTTATTGGCTGTACCGCTTATCCTGAATGTGATTTTGTGGTCGATCAGCACGAAGAAAGCAAAGACAGTATAGAAATTGACTGCCCTAAGTGTAAAAAGGGTCAGTTAGCTGAACGGATCAATAAATTTGGTAAACATTTTTATGGCTGCAATCGCTATCCGGATTGCCGTTTTCTGTTAAATGACAAACCACAGCCAGGCCCATGTCACTACTGTCACTATCCATTGTTGCTGCAGAAAAAGTCAGAACTTTATTGTGCTAAAAAAGGTTGTGAGAAAAAGCAGCCAGCCAGTAAGGCTGGCTAACAGCTTAATCGGCAATTTGGTTCAGCATTTGCTCCAGTTCTGGAAACGCCGTTGCTGGTAACAAATCAATAAGTTTCGCAAAATGAGCTTTAAGCTCAGCCAGAGAGTCGGCTGACAAGTTGATATGGCCCATTTTTCTGCCCGGCCTTTTAGTTTTACCGTACCAATGCAGGTGTAACCCGGCTAAACCGAGTATAGCGGCTGGGGTAGTGTCTTCACCCAGAATATTAATCATCAGGGTAGGGCGCAGCAACGCCGTGTTACCAAGTGGTAATCCGGTCACGGCGCGTAAATGTTGCTCAAACTGACATACGTCAGCGCCTTGTTGGGTCCAGTGCCCTGAGTTATGTACCCTGGGCGCAATTTCATTTACCATTAGTGTGCCATCAACGTCAAAGAACTCTATTGCCAACACGCCGACATAGTTAAGTTCTTCGGCAATAGCGCTAAACATCTGCTCTGCCTGAGCCTGCAGTGTGCTACTAACCGGCCGCGCCAGTGATACGCTAAGTACACCATTAACATGATGATTTTCAGTCAGCGGGTATGCTTTTACTTCACCGTTGCTTGCTCTTGCCGCAACCAGCGAAAGCTCACGGTTAAAACCAATAAACTGTTCGGCAACAATAGCTTGTTTTGCATCGGTAGCCAGAAAATCTGCCATTTGCTGCCAGAGCATATCAGCCTGCGCCGGGTCTTTTAAGCGCCACTGTCCCTTGCCGTCATAACCTTCCAGCGCACTTTTAAAAATAAGTGGTAAACCAAGGCTGGTAATAGCTTGTTTAAAGTCTGCTTCGTTGTTAATCACCTTGTAACCGGCACTGGCCACACTGCAACGGGCAAGCAGTGCTTTTTCCAGCCTGCGATCTCCTCCGGCCTGAATAGCGTCGCTGCCAGGTAAGAATTTGCCACTTTGCTGGCATTGTTCCAATATGGCTACAGGAATATGTTCAAACTCAGCGGTAATAACGTCAGCGTCAGCAATAGCATTTGCCAGGCCGGTGCCCAGTTTATGCTGGGTTAACGGATGGACAATGGCATCGGTATTAACGTCATAGGCGCTAATGCTGATATTAAGGGGGGCGCCAGCGAGGGACATCATACGGGCCAGTTGGCCAGCACCTAATACTAATACCTTCATATGGCCACCTGAGACGGGTCTGGCTGGCTAAGCACGGTATCGGTTTGTGCCTGGCGAAAAGCGTCGATTTTGCTCAACAGTTCCGGGTTGCTAGTTGCCAATATTTGAGCGGCCAGTAGGCCAGCATTGGCTGCACCGGCCTCGCCGATGGCCAGAGTGCCCACTGCCACACCTTTGGGAATTTGCACGATAGATAACAAAGAATCTAAGCCTTTCAGGGCTTTAGACTGCACCGGTACCCCTAGCACCGGTAAGCTGGTAAAGGCGGCGGCCATACCAGGCAAATGCGCCGCACCACCGGCGCCCGCTATAATAACTTTTAAACCGCGGCTGGCAGCACTGCTGGCATAGTCTGCCAGTAATTGTGGGGTACGATGCGCAGATACCACCCGGGTTTCATAGCTTATGCCAAAAGAATCGAGCATATCTGCTGCCAGCTTCATGGTCGGCCAGTCTGAGGTCGAACCCATTATAATACCCACTTGCATGCCGCTTTCCTTCTGAACTTAATGAACTGAAATGACTAAGGCGCTATTATAGCGGCAACTGAGTCTGATTAAAATTCTTACTGTATACAGAGGTAAATTGATGAAAGGGTGCAACATAGCCACAGCGGTTGAGTTGTTAAAGCAGGGCGAGGTTATCAGCTATCCCACCGAGGCAGTTTTTGGCCTTGGCTGTGATCCGGATAACGAGGCTGCGGTGCTAAACATTCTGACGATTAAGCAAAGGCCAGTAGAAAAGGGCCTGATTCTGATCGCCGCCACCTATTCTCAACTATTGCCTTACGTTGACGATAAGGCTATTCCACTGGAAAAGCGTTATCAGATATTTTCCAGCTGGCCCGGCCATATCAGTTGGGTGTTACCCGCCAGTAAAACTGCGCCTAAGTGGATTACCGGCAAGTTTGACACTATTGCGGTAAGGGTAAGTGCGCATCCGGTAGTACAACAGTTGTGTCAGGCCTATGGTAAACCGCTGGTGTCGACCAGTGCCAATCTGGCCGGTGAGCCGTCTATTACTGATTATCAGCATTTACTAACGACTATGGGCTTAAAAGTAGCCGGCATAGTAGAAGGTGAGCTGGGTGGCGCAGCTCAGGCCAGTCAAATCCGGGATGCAATAAGCGGACAGATCGTAAGGGGTTAATATGGCGGGGAGTAACAGCGAAAAGCTGCATCAGGTGCAACAGTTTTTAATGGCATTACAAGATACTGTTTGTCAGGCCTTGCAGCAGGCTGATGGTAAAGGCCAGTTTATCGAGGATGCCTGGCAACGACCGGAGGGGGGTGGCGGCCGCAGTCGGGTGCTGACAAATGGCACCGTGTTTGAGCAGGCTGGTGTTAATTACTCGCACGTATTTGGAGCGCAAATGCCGGCATCGGCAACCGCCCACCGACCTGAGTTAGCCGGTCGTAGTTTTCATGCCTGCGGCGTATCCTTAGTATTGCATCCACATAACCCGCACTTGCCGACAACCCATGCCAATGTGCGGTTTTTTATTGCCGAAAAAGACGGCGAAGCACCGGTTTGGTGGTTTGGCGGCGGTTTTGATTTAACACCTTATTATCCTTATGAAGAGGATGTCGTTCACTGGCACCACACTGCGAAGTCAGCGGTTGAGCCTTTTGGTGACGACTACTATCCAAATTATAAAAAATGGTGTGATGAGTATTTTTACTTAAAACACCGCAATGAAACCCGCGGTGTGGGTGGCTTATTTTTTGATGATTTAAACGAGCTGGGATTCGAACAAAGCTTTAGCCTGATGCGCGCGGTGGGCGAGGCGTTTTTACCCGCTTATCTGCCGCTGGTTGAGCGGCGCAAAAACATCGCTTATGGCGATCACGAACGGCAGTTCCAGTTATACCGCCGTGGTCGCTATGTTGAATTTAATCTGGTGTATGACAGAGGCACGTTGTTTGGCTTGCAAAGCGGGGGCCGAACTGAGTCAATTTTAATGTCGATGCCGCCACTGGTGCGCTGGCAGTACGGTTACCAACCTGAGCCAGGAAGCGCTGAGGCGCTGTTATATAAGCGCTACTTAAAGCCTCAGGATTGGCTCGGCATCAACAATTAATCATATGGCTTGCCAGTTGGCTAACTGACTGATGGATGCCTTGGCGCAGCATCTTGTTTTCCACCACGTCGTCCAGCGCCTGCTCCATACAAAACATCCATTGATTGCGTAGCTTTTCATCTACCTGAAAGGGCAGGTGGCGGGCTCGTAACCGTGGATGGCCGTACTTTTGTTCAAACAACGCCGGGCCGCCAAGCCAGCCGGATAAAAATTCAAAAAACTTCTGGCGGATACTATCAAGGGGTAGCGGATGGATGGCGTACAGATCAGCTGCTTCAGGCGCCGTCTCCATAATATCGTAAAAGCGGTTAGCCAGCGCCTTTACTTTTGGCTCGCCACCCATTAACTGGTATGGGGTTTGCTCTGGCGTGGGGTAAGGCTTGCTATTTGCGGGGTTTTTATTAAAAATCATCTGTATTAACTTCTTGATGGACATATGTTGTGGACCGTTATGCTGTATTTGGTAATCCGATAGGCCAGTCTAAGTCACCTTTTATTCATAGCCAGTTCGCCGTGCAATGTGCGCAGCAAATGCAATATGACGCCATTCTAGCACCGGTCGATGGCTTTGCCGACTGTTGGCACAACTTTGTCGCCAGTGGTGGCAAGGGTGCAAATGTTACTATGCCATTTAAAGAGCAGGCATATCAGCTGGCTGAAACGTTGTCGGCGCGGGCACAATTAGCAGGAGCGGTAAATACGCTATATATAGACAGCACCGGTAAGGTATGTGGAGATAACACTGACGGTGTTGGACTGGTAGCAGATTTAATTCGGTTAGGTGTAAACCTGGCTGGCTGTGAGGTGTTGCTGCTTGGTGCTGGCGGAGCGAGTCGAGGCGTAATTGGGCCGCTGCTTGAAGCTGGCGTTAGCCAAATCGTATTAGCCAATCGTTCTATCGATAAAGCACAGGCCATAGCGGCTAACTTTGATCGCCGGGTGCTCGCCTGCGGTTTAACCGATATTCCGCAGCAAGCGTATCTGCTTATTATAAATGCTACGTCATCTGGTTTAACCGGGGGCAGGCCTGATATCAGTGCGCAACACCTAAAACATTGTCAGTTGGCTTATGACATGGTGTATGGCGCCCAGCCCACAACCTTTATGTCGTGGGCTAAGCAACAAGGCGTAGCCCGGCAGGCCGATGGCTTGGGTATGTTATTGTCTCAGGCGGCAGCCGCTTTTACTATCTGGCGCGGCGTCACTCCCGATATAGCAACAGTCATGACTGCGTTAAGACTTCAGCTGACAGAATGAACCAACAAATTATTTTTAATAATGATGTGTACTATGACGAACTTCGCCAAGCAGTTGGTTTTAGCTGTCTGGTAGCAGGGCTTAAAGTAAATTGCTTTATCGCCTGTCCGCCGAATACAGAGGCTACTGTTTTTGTCACTAAGATAAAAGCAGAAATATTTAACTGGGAAGATTGCGCCGAGCAGGCTATTGCTGACGACGCTTTTAACAATGCGGGCGAAATCTGGCTTTAACTGCTGCCTTCTGCCAGATACTCATTCTTCAGGGTGACGTAATTCGCGGCAGACTCCGGTAAAAATGCTTTCTCAGCCTCGTTTAACGGCCTGGCCTGTTTAACCGGGCTGCCGACATATAAAAAGCCGCTTTGTAAACGCTTGCCAGGTGGCACCAGGCTACCAGCTCCGATAATCACATCATCTTCTACGATGGCATCATCCATCACGATAGCTCCCATGCCAACCAGAATACGGTTACCCAGGGTACAACCATGCAGCATCACTTTATGGCCAACGGTGACATCCTCACCAATTATCAAAGCACAGCCATTGGGTTTACCACTGCTTGGTCTGGACAAATGCAATACCGAACCATCCTGTATATTGGTACGCGCCCCTATCCGGATTAAATTAACATCACCGCGCGCTGCTACTAATGGCCAGATACTGACGTCAGTAGCCAGTTCAATATCGCCTATCAATACGCTGGATGCATCGACATAAACTCCAGTTGCCAATTTTGGCATTACACCTCTATACGATCTAATCGACATTATTATCTCCAAATCGACCTAACTGCTAAGTTATTGTGCAGTAAATGCTGCTAAAAAGCACTGTTCGTTGAAACTTTGTCCGAACGAACAGTAAAATCATATTTTATTGCCTTTTAAGCTTGCAGCTCTGTAAAAACGCCCTATAATGCGCGCCATGCCACGGGGTCCTGCGTTAAGCAGGCTTCGGGTGAGGTAAGCCGGGTTGCAAAAATCTTTCAAAAAGACGCTTGACAGTCAGGTTTAAATCACTAAAATGGCGCCCTCGCTTCAAGGTGGTAACGAAAGCCCTGAA